>OHFE01000664.1_pt1 | contig 11221 bp, 9 predicted proteins | sample 1567471 | NCBI WGS metagenome assembly OHFE01 (sample SAMEA3879513, study PRJEB24766) | human gut metagenome | biome: human-associated habitat; feature: feces | place: USA | collected 1985/1987 | reverse complement strand
TGTCCGTAAAATCAACAGAAATCGCGGCTTTTCGTGCGGCTTGAAAAGCCGTGTCTCCGGAAATACTTCCAGAAAAGATAGAAAAAAGGTATACTTTTTGAAAAAAGTGTGATATACTTAATCAGAATTGCCTCACGGGAGGCTTTCTTTTGGGATTATGCGCCGCCTCGGACGGCGCAGCAAATAGATCAACTGCATATTCATATGGAGCGCAGGCAGCGGCGAAGCAGACCGGGGCGAGACGGGGCTCAGGACACTTCCCTGCATGCGCCTGTTCTCCTGCGTCTTTTTTGCATTTGTTCCGCGCGTGATCCGTTTGCCAGAACGGCGCTGCGCAGCCTAATCCATACCTATTTTTTTAAGAAAAGAGTGAAATCATTTGGCAGAAAAATTAAAAATCATCCCGCTTGGCGGTCTGAATGAGATCGGCAAGAATATGACCGTACTTGAATACGGCAAGGATATCATCATCGTTGACTGCGGTCTCGGCTTCCCGGACGATGAGATGTATGGCGTTGATCTGGTCATTGCCGATATGACCTATCTTGTCAAAAACAAGGACAGAATACGCGGTATGTTCCTGACGCATGGCCACGAAGACCATATCGGCGGCATTCCCTACGCCATGGAGCAGTTCAGATGCCCCATCCACGCCACACGCCTGACCGCCGGCATCGTCCAGCTGAAGCTGGAGGAGCATCAGCTCCAGAATGCGGTGCATCTGTTTACGCATGAGGCAGGGGAGAAGGTCAAGGCCGGCTGCTTTACGGTGGAATTCATCCATGTGAACCATTCCATCGCCGACGCAGTCGCCTTTGCCATCAAAACCCCGGTCGGCACCGTCGTCATGACGGGCGACTTCAAAATTGACGCCACAGCAGAGGACGGCATGATCGATCTTGCGCGCTTCGGCGCTCTGGGCAAGGAGGGCGTGCTGGCGCTGCTGTGCGATTCGACAAACGTGGAGCGGCAGGGCTATACGCCGTCCGAGCGTACGGTCGCGGGCAGCTTCGAGCGGCAGTTTACCGGCTGCAATAAGCGCATCATTGTCACGACCTTTGCCTCCAATGCCTTCCGCCTGCAAAGCCTCATTACGGTCGCGAAGAAATTCGGCCGCAAGGTCGCGGTCACGGGCCGCAGCATGGAGAATATCCTGAAGGTATCCACAGAGCTTGGCTATCTGAAGATCCCTGCGGGCACGCTCGTCGATATCAATCAGATCAAGCAGATCCCGAACAACAAGCTTGTGATCGTCTCGACCGGCTCACAGGGCGAAAATATGTCCGCGCTCTACCGTATGGCGTTCTCTGGCCACCGTCAGGTTGAGATCACAGCGTCTGACCGTGTAATTATCTCCGCGTCCGCCATCCCCGGAAACGAAAAATCCATCGGCAAGATCATCAACGAGCTCTACCGCAAGGGTGCAGAGGTCATCTATGACAAGCTTGAGGGCCTGCACGTCTCCGGCCACGCCTGCCAGGAGGAACTGAAGATCATCCACGGATTGCTCAAGCCCAGATTCTTTATTCCCGTCCACGGCGAGCAGCGCCATCTGCAGGCACATTCGCGTCTGGCCCAGACTATGGGCATGGATCCCAAGAATATTTTTATCTCCGATATCGGCAAGGTGCTTGAGCTTACAAAGGCCACCTGCAAGTGGGGCGGCACCGTTCCGTCCGGCAGGATTCTGGTCGACGGCACCGGCGTCGGCGACGTCGGAAGCGTCGTTCTGCGCGACCGGAAGCATCTGGCGCAGGACGGTATGCTCGTCGTGGTCGTCAACATTTCCAGCGAGGACGGCAGCGTCATCACCGGCCCGGACATCATTACAAGAGGCTTCGTCTACGTGAAGGAGTCGGAGAACCTGATGGAAGAGCTGCGTGTGATCGCCGCGCACGCCATCGACCGGTGCAGCCAGAATGGCCGCAGCGATTGGAGTGTGTTGAAAGCCAACATCAAAAACGACCTGTCCGGGTATCTGTTCAAGACAACAAAGCGCAATCCGATGATCCTGCCGGTCATTATGGAGATCTGAGGACGCCGGACTCGCGATTTTTTCTGAAACACAAGAAAAAACAGAAAAAAAGTCAAATCAGGCATTGTCAAAACGATAAAGTTGGGGTTATAATAACACAGTTGCGCGAGTGCGCGGCAATGTTACCAGATGAATGAGGATGAGCGAAAGAATGGCAAACACAAAGAACCAGAAGCCCTCGACTGAGGACGCAATGGCAACGGTTTCCGCGCTGATCGCAAAGGCAAAGCGCGAAGGAAGCATTCAGTCGAGCGAGCTGACTGCCGAGCTGGAAAAGCTGGATCTGCCGGTCGAGAAGATCGAGCATATTTACGATACCTTTGATGCGATGGGCATCCAGATCGTCAGCCCTGAGCTGGAGCTGGACGTCTCCAACGATCTTGATATGGACATGGACGAGGTTCCCGACAACGACGAGGAAGAGCTTGTAGACCCGCTGGAGCTTGCTGCAGAATACAATCTGGACGACCCGGTGCGTATGTACCTCAAGGAGATCGGTCAGGTCAAGCTGCTGACTGCCGAGGAGGAAATCGAGCTGGCCAAGCGCGTCTCCGAGGGCGATAAAAAGGCCAAGGACCGCCTGACTGAGGCCAATCTGCGCCTTGTCGTGTCGATCGCCAAGAAATACTCCGGCAGAGGTCTGCACATTCTGGACCTGATCCAGGAGGGCAACACGGGCCTGATCCGTGCGGTCGATAAGTTCGACTATACAAAGGGAAACAAATTCTCTACATATGCAACGTGGTGGATCCGGCAGGCCATTACCCGCGCCATTGCCGATCAGGCGCGCACCATCCGCGTCCCGGTGCATATGGTCGAGGTCATCAACAAGGCGACCCGCTGCAACCGCAAGCTCGTACAGGAGCTGGGCCGTGAGCCGACGCTGGAGGAGATCGCCGCAGAGCTGAACCTCCCGATTGAAAAAATCATCGAAGCCAACCGCACCGCAGCCGATACGCTCTCTCTCGATATGCCCGTCGGCGATGAAGAGGATACGACCATCGGCTCCTTTGTCGAGGACGATAATACCCCCGGTCCCGTCGATGCAACATCCAACGCCATGCTCTCTGAGGCGCTGACCGAGATTCTCGGCACACTGACCGAGCGTGAGGCGGACGTGCTGCGTATGCGCTTCGGCATGTACGACGGCCGCACGCATACACTTGAGGAGGTCGGCCAGATCTTCGGAGTCACGCGCGAGCGCATCCGCCAGATCGAAAACAAAGCCATCCGCAAGCTGCGCCACCCGTCCCGCGCAAAAAAGATCAAGGATTTCTATTGCTGATACCCCAAAACGCCCTTGCAGAATGCTGCGGGGGCGTTTTTTGTTCCATCCATGCAACCAGTGCGCGCAAATTGCGTCTTAGATAGTATCAGGAAAAAACAGGAGGGATGATCTATGAGAACATTACGAAGCGCTATGGCGCTGCTCCCTGCATTTCTTTTGGCTGCCGCGCTCTGCGGCTGTGCAGCTTCTCCTCCGGGCGAATCACCCGGCAGCGCCCCTGCCAAACCGGTCGATGCAACGGATTTCATGTCCTGCGCAGGCCCTGTTTTCCCACTGACGCTGGAGAAGGCCGCGCCGGAACTTTCCGCAGACCGCGAGGTATTGCTGGACTGTGCGCCCTACGCGGAGGAGAATACCGCCGCGATCACCGTAACAGACCGGTACACGCTCCAAAACAGCTCCGATGAAGACTGCACTGTGACGGTGCTCTATCCCTTCGTTTCCAGTCTCAGCGATCTCGATTCGCTCCAACCGTCGCTTACTGTAGATGGATCCGCTGTGAAGAACACGCTCTATCCCGGTGCGTTCCCCGGCTGGTTCGGCCCGGCCAGTCCTGATCCGGAGCTTGCAGAGGAGCGCTGGAACCTCCATCACGCGGAAAGCTGGACGGAATATCAGACGCTGCTGACCGGCAGCTATCAGGCTGACGCGCTTGCGCCGAAGACGCTGCCGGAGCAAACCGTCTATGTCTATTCCTTTACCGCATCCGGCGAAACGACGGCAAACGCGGCGACGCTGGCTATCACAGTTGACGCAGACCCGGAAAAGACGACGATCCTGACCTATGGGATCAACGGCTATGGCCAGAACGAAGCGACAGGCCAGCCGCAGTACAGCTATTTTACAAGGGTACATAATCAGACGCTGCATCTGCTTGCCGTGCTCGGGCAGGATCTGACCGGCTGCGCCATGCAGGGCTATACGGACGGCAGCTGCGAACAGGGGAAGGAGCTGGATACGCTCGAAGGAACCGTGACGCGCACGGAACTGCCCCTTGCGGAGCTTCTGCGGCAGATCGCCGCCGCGCAGCTCGGCGCGGACGCCTCTGCCGACGAGGTAAAACGGCTTGCAGCAGCCGCCGCGGAGCTTTTGACGCAGTACGGCGTCTGCTCCGCCACACCCGCCGAACGTTACAGTGAGGGCCGGCTGGACGATCTGCTCCAGGACGCGGAAACCGTTCAGCGTGTCTGCTATGCCGCAGCGGAGATCACCATCCCGGCAGGCGGCACGGTCTGCGTTGAAGCTGTTTTCCGCAAACCGCACAGCTTCGATTTCTTTGGATTTTATAATGAATTAGTTGACGGTTATGGAATTATGACAACCGGAAGCGCTTTGACACTGCAAAACCAGACCGCGCGTCTGGATACGCACGGTCTGGTTACGATCTATGGGCAAAATTTTGAGTTTGACGGACAGGGGAACGCTGTTCCGCTGTCCGCGCAGACGGAATATTACTATCTCAATCTGACAGCCGGTTCCGAGCCATCATAACCGCACAACCGGCTTAATGAGATCGCGCGGCTTGTCCTTCATGAGCCGGAGCGCCTGCGGCAGCGCGTCCCAGCCGTCATAAACGTGCGTGATCAGCGGCTTTACATCGAGCCGCCCGTTTGTCATGAGCGCGGACAGCTTTTCCATCCGCAGTCGTCCGCCCGGCATGAGACCGCCGTTTATTTGCTTGTGGCCCATCCCGACGCCCCACTCCGCACGCGGCAGGCGCACATATTCTCCGCTGCCGAGATAATTGACATTTCCGATGTTTCCGCCCGGCTTCAGAGCCTTTATGACCGGAATGAACGTATCCGCATCGCCGCCCGCAATGATTGCGCAGTCGACGCCCTTGCCGCCTGTCAGTTCCAGAACCTGCTCGTCAATGGGGCCGTCTTTGTAGCTGATAAAATCGGAAGCGCCATATTGCCGCGCTGCTTCTACGCAGACGGGCCGTGTTCCGACCGCAAGGATTCTGGCCGCGCCCCGAAGGGCTGCGCCCGCCACAGACATTAGTCCGACCGGGCCGATACCGACCACGAGCACTGTATCGCCGAACTGCACGTCCGCCAGCTCTGCGCCGTGAAAGCCGGTCGGCACCATATCCGAAAGCATGCAGGCTTCCAGAATATCCATACCCTCCGGCAGATGCGCCAGATTTCCGTCGGCGTCGTTTACATGGAAATACTCTGCAAACACGCCGTCTTTGATATTCGAAAACTTCCATCCGGCCAGCATTCCGCCGGAGTGCATCGCATAGCCCGCCTGTGCCTCCAATGAACTCCAATCCGGCGTGATGGCCGGAACAAGCACCCGGTCGCCTGGCTGAAAGTCCTTTACCAGCGCGCCGGTCTCCACAACCTCCGCGCAGCATTCATGCCCCAGGATCAGGTCGTGCCGGTCGCCGACTGCGCCCTCCCAGACCGTATGCACGTCCGACGTGCAGACTGCCGCCGCAAGCGGACGGCAGACCGCGTCCAACGGCCCGCATACCGGACGGGGCTTTTCCACCCAGCCGACCTCGCCGATCCTCAGCATTGCAAATCCCTTCATGCGTATCCCCGCTTTCCAATATTAAGTCGGGATAGTATGTGAGAAAAAAACATCTGCTATGCAAAAGCAGCGGCCTCCGGTTCGGAAGCCGCTGCTTTTGATATCAGCCCATTTTTTCCTTCAGATGGGACAGGCGTTCAAGCGCCTCATAGAGCGTCTCGTCCTTCTTGGCAAAGTGGACGCGGACGATGTGATTGATGTTCTCATTGAAGAACGACGTGCCGGGAACGCAGGCCACGCCGACCTTTTCCGCCATTTCGAGGCAGAAATCCACATCGGATTCGCCCTTGCGCATATATGGGCCGATATCAGCCAGTACGAAATACGCGCCCTGCGGGTCGGTAAACGGAATGCCGATCTGCTTTAAGCCGTCGGTGAACAGCTTTTTCATGTGCGCATAATGCGCGCCGAACTCCTGATAATAGCTGTCCGGCATATCGAGGCCCACAACGGCGGCTTCCATCAGCGGAGACGGCGCGCCGACGGTATTGAAGTCGTGGTACTGCTTGATGCGGTCCATGATGGGCTGCGGCGCGATGGCGTAGCCGAGCCGCCAGCCGGTGATGGAATACGTCTTGGACAGGCTTGAGCAGCTGACCGTCCGCTCCCACATCCCGGGCAGGCTGTTCATGTAGATATGCTTGTGGCCGTCATAGACGATATGCTCATAGACTTCGTCCATAATGGCAAACGCGTCATACTTGATGCACAGCTCAGAAATGAGCTTCAGCTCGTCATAGGTGAAGACCTTGCCGGACGGGTTCGATGGGTTGCAGATCAGAATGGCCTTCGCGCCCTGCTTGAACGCGTCTTCCAGCACATTTGAACGAAAACCGGCTCACAGTCAGCCATGATGGCCTGCGCGCGGTAATTCTCAAAATACGGGGAGAACATGATGATCTTGTCGCCGGGGTTCGTCAGGGCAAAGATCGTGTCGACCATGGCCTCGGTCGAGCCGATGGTCACGACCATATCCGTTTCCGGGTCAAGCGTGCGTCCCATGAAGTGACCAGCCTTGCGGGCCAGCGCCTGCCGGAAGTTCGGCGCGCCCATCGTGATGGGGTACTGGTGCGGGCCAAGTGCGCTGACCTCGGCCAGACGGTCGGTAAGCGCCTTGGGCGGGTCAAAATCGGGGAAGCCCTGCGCCAGATTGATCGCGCCGCACGCAAGACTCACACGCGTCATGCGGCGAATGACGGAGTCGGTGAATAATTTGTTTTTTCTGCTCATTTCCTGCATCGTTTATTCCTGCCTTTCCTGATCTGATGAAACAATGCCGAGCTCTGCCGCACCGGCAAGCTGCATTCCGTTCGTGTGCAGCAGCGACGAGACTTCTGCCGGATCTGCAACACGGAGGATCATATAGGCCATCCCGTTCGGCTGGCCGAAAATCGAATACATATATTGGACGTCGATCTGCCTTTCTGCCAGAAGCTGCAGCAGGCGGCTCAGCCCGCCCGGCTCATCCGGCACGCCGACGGCGACGACCTCGCTGGCCGAGAAGATAAATCCGTTCTCGCGCAGTACGCGGCACGCCTCCGGCTCGTGGCTGGCAATGAGGCGCAGCACGCCGTAATCGCTCGTCTCGGCAATATTAATCGCGCGTAGATCGATATTGTTTTTTGCAAGCAGCGCCGTGATCTCAGCCAGCTGCCCGGCCCGGTTTTCCAAAAATACGGAAATCTGATGAATCGCCATAGCCTTTTCCTCCTTAGATCCTGCGCTTGTCGATGACGCGGATGGCCTTGCCCTCACTGCGGGCGATGGATTTCGGGGAAACAAGATGCACCTGTGCGAAAATGCCGAGCATTGCCTTGAGCGCGGCGACAAGGCTCTTTTCACGCTGCGTGATCTCGGCCAGAGAGTCAGAGAAGTGCTCCGGCGTCATCTCGACGAGCACATCGAGCGTGTCGGAGTTGTTGACGCGGTCGACCACGATCTGATAGTTGGATGTGTAGCCCTGTTCGAGCAGCACCGTCTCGATCTGCGACGGGAAGACATTTACGCCCTTGACGATCAGCATATCGTCGCTGCGGCCCATGGGCTTGCACATCTTGATATGCGTCCGCCCGCAGGGGCAGTCCTCATGACGCAGAATGCAGATATCGCGCGTGCGGTAGCGCAGCAGCGGGAAGGCCTGCTTCGTGATCGACGTAAACACCAGCTCGCCCTGTGTTCCCTCCGGCAGCACCTCGCCGGTATCCGGGTCGATAATTTCTGCGATAAAATGATCCTCGTTGATGTGCATACCGGTCTGCGCGCTGCATTCATACGCAACCCCCGGGCCGGAAAGCTCCGTCAGGCCATAGATATCATACGCCTTGATGCCGAGGCTCTTCTGGATATCCTGACGCATCTGCTCACTCCATGCTTCTGCGCCGAAAATACCGGCCTTCAGATGGATCTTGTCCCGCAAGCCGCGCTCGTGAATAGATTCAGCCAGATACGCCGCGTAAGACGGTGTGCAGCACAAAACGGTCGAACCGAGATCCTCCATAAATTGCAGCTGCCGGTCGGTGTTGCCGGAGGACATCGGCAGCGTCAGGCAGCCGAGCTTCTGACTGCCGCCGTTGAGTCCGAAGCCGCCGGTGAACAGGCCGTAGCCATACGCAACCTGACATACATCCTCCGGGCCTGCGCCCGCGGCTGCCAGCGCACGCGCACAGCAGTCGTTCCAGAGGTCAATATCCTCCTTCGTGTAAAACGCGACGACGCGCTTGCCGGTCGTGCCGGAGGTAGAGTGGATGCGGATGCACTTTTCCAGCGGCTCTGCCAGAAGACCAAACGGGTATGCCTCCCGCAGATCGGCTTTGCTCAAAAACGGCAGCTTGTAAAGATCGTCCCGGCCCTTGATATCGTCCGGCGCAACGTGCGCCGCCTCCATTTTTGCGCGGTAATAGGGTACATTGTCCCACACATGACGCACCTGACGGACGAGCCGCTCGTCCTGCCATGTCCGGATCTGCTCCCGGCTGGCGCATTCGATTTCCTTCTGATAATACCGTTCCATGGGTTCTCCTTATGCTTATGCCTCCGCGCCGAGCGCAAAGGCTTTCTTGTTGAGTTCGAGGAATTTTGCCGGGACGCTCTTCTCAATCGCGTCCTGCCACTGCTCGTCCGTAAAGTGGAAATACCGGCTGAGCCTGCCCAGCAGCACAAGATTAACGGCCCTGGCCGAGCCCGCTCTGAGCGCAAGCCCCAGCGCGTCCATCGCGTCGAGGCGGATGGGAAGCGCCGCAAGCTTTTTCTCCAGCGCCTTCGGGTACTCCGCCGCGCCGGTAATGACCGGCATGGGGTTGACCTTCTGCGTATTGGTCAGCAGAACGCCGCCTTCCTTCAGATATTCAGCCCACCGGGCCGCTTCCAGCAGCTCAAACGAGAGGACAAAATCGGCCTCACCCTTGTCGATAATGGGAGAGTAGACCTTCTTGCCATAGCGCACGTAGGTCACGACGCTGCCGCCGCGCTGGCTCATGCCGTGAACCTCGCTGACCTTCACGTCATAGCCGTTTTCCAGCAGAATTCTGCCCAGAAGCTTGCTGGCCAGAAGCGTGCCCTGTCCGCCGACGCCGACAATCATAATATTTTTCGTATCCATGACAGTGCCTCCTTGTCTCATTCGCCCAGCGCGCCCTTATGGCACAGCTGGCGGCACAGGCCGCAGCCTGTGCAGAGGGTGTTGTCGATCTGCACTTTTCCGCCCATCACGCTGATGGCCGGACAGCCGAGCTTCATGCAGGATTTGCAGCCTACGCATTTTTCGGGCTTTGCCTCGATGGGGCCGGGGTGTCTGACGTATTTGAGCAGCGCGCACGGACGGCGGGAGATAATGACCGACGGCTCGTCTGCTGCCAGCTCCTCCTTGACCGCCTTGTCGCAGGCAGCCAGATCATACGGGTCGACGACCTGCACGCGCCGGATGCCGACGGCATGGCACAGCGCCTCCAGATCGATCTTTGTGCAGGGGTCGCCCTTGAGATTGAAGCCAGTCGTCGGGTTCTGCTGGTGGCCGGTCATGCCGGTGATGGAGTTGTCGAGAATGATAACGGTCGAGGTCGATTCGTTATACGCAATGTTGATCAGTCCTGTCACGCCAGAGTGCATGAACGTCGAATCGCCGATGACGGCGACGGTGTTCGCTGCGTTCTTTTCGCCGGAGGCTTTGTTGAACCCGTGCAGACCTGAAACGGACGCGCCCATACAGATGGTCGTGTCGATGGCGGCAAGCGGCGCGGCAGCGCCCAGCGTATAGCAGCCGATATCGCCCAGCACTGTCAGCTTGTTCTTTTTCAGCGTATAGAACAGACCCCTGTGCGGACAGCCCGCGCACATAACCGGCGGACGGGCTGGAACGGCTTCGTCCAGCTTCTTTCCAGAATGGACAGGCATACCGAGCTTTTCTGCTATGTAATTCTGGCTGAATTCGCCGATGCAGCCGAACAGCTCCTTGCCGGTGACGTTCTGTACGCCGATGGCACGGCAATGCGCCTCAATGATCCCGTCCAGCTCTTCGACGACAATAACTTTCTCAACGTTTTTGGCGAACGCCTGAATTTTTTTCACCGGCAGGGGATTGACCATGCCAAGCTTCAGAACAGGGTACCGGTCGCCGCAGACCTCTTTGACGTACTGATAGCTGGTTGAGGACGCGATCAGGCCAATCGAATGGTCGGCCCCGTCCTCCATGCGGTTGATCTCCGCTGTCTCGGCCCATGCCTGCAAGGCAAGCGTCCGCTGCTCCACAATGGGGTGCCGCGCCTTGGCGCAGGCAGGCATCATCACAAATTTGGCAATATTCTTTTCATAGGGAACAGGCGTGAATGCCTGCCGCTCAGACGGCTCCACCACGCTCTGCGCGTGCGCAACGCGGGTGCACATTTTGAGAAGCACCGGCGTGTCAAATTTTTCGGATATCTCATACGCCAGCTTTGCGAACGCCAGCGATTCCGCCGCGTCCGACGGCTCAAGCATCGGCAGTTTTGCCGCAATGGCGTAATGGCGCGAATCCTGCTCGTTCTGCGACGAGTGCATACCTGCGTCGTCCGCCACGCCGATGACAAGTCCGCCGCGCACACCGGTATAGGACAGCGTAAACAGCGGGTCTGCCGCAACGTTCAAGCCGACGTGCTTCATGCCGCAGAAGCTGCGGTAGCCTGCCAGACTTGCGCCGAACGCAGCCTCCATCGCTACCTTTTCGTTAGGCGCCCATTCTGCGTAAATTTCCGGATATTTGGCAGCGCATTCCGTGATCTCCGTGCTGGGTGTACCGGGATAGCTGGAGACAAAGCTGCATCCGGCCTCGTACAGGCCGCGCGCGGCAGCCTCGTTGCCGAGCATCAGGGTTTTCATAGGGGATC
>OHFE01000660.1_pt1 | contig 11235 bp, 10 predicted proteins | sample 1567471 | NCBI WGS metagenome assembly OHFE01 (sample SAMEA3879513, study PRJEB24766) | human gut metagenome | biome: human-associated habitat; feature: feces | place: USA | collected 1985/1987 | reverse complement strand
CCTGTTCCTCCAGCGAACCAGCCTGCACTCTGTCCAGTGCCTGTGCTGCTTTCCTGTGATATTCCGTACTGATCGGGTCTTCCCCATCCAGTCTCTTCCATGTCTTGTCCACATACGGCTCCGTCACCACCTGATTCTCACTGTCCAGGCAGACAGCTGCCACGCCTGTCACCTTGCAGAATTCATTCTGCAAATGCTGCAGACGTCTGGGATCGATCAATTCTCGAAATGAAATTTCAGCCACTTTTTTGCTCCCCTGCTTCTCTTTTAAATATTCGGGGAATACGCCCTTCCTCGGCACCCGAACAAATATATTTTACCATGTGACAGGAAATTCATACAAGATATTATTTTACATTTTTTGCCATATTCGTTAAATTGCTTGAAAAATTGCAAAGTTTTTGTCAATTATTGCAAATATTTTGAGATTCAAATGATTTCTTTTTCCAAAAAGAGGCGGTTGCAAGTCAGACTTACAATCGCCTCTTTCATTATAGCCTTATTTTCACAACTTATTTATCATCCACGCTGTAGTTCGGAGCTTCCTTGGTGATATGGATATCATGAGGATGGCTCTCCTTCAGGGATGCTGCAGAGATCTTCACGAATCTGCCGGTCTCCTTCAGAGTCTCGATATCCTGTGCACCACAGTAACCCATACCGGAGCGGAGACCGCCCAACAGCTGGAATACGGTATCTTCCACGCTGCCCTTGTAAGCCACACGGCCTTCAACACCTTCGGGAACCAGTTTCTTCGCATTCTCCTGGAAGTAACGATCCTTACTGCCGTTCTCCATGGCTGCGATGGAACCCATACCACGGTATACCTTGTATTTTCTACCCTGGAACAGCTCGTATTCTCCCGGGCTCTCCTCACATCCTGCAAACATGGAACCCATCATACATACGTTACCACCGGCTGCAATAGCCTTGGTGATATCTCCGGAATACTTAATACCACCATCAGCAATGATGGGAATACCATATTCCTTTGCCACGCTGTAGCAATCCATGATAGCGGATACCTGAGGAACACCGATACCTGCAACGACACGGGTGGTACAGATGGAACCGGGGCCGATACCTACCTTAACCGCATCTGCGCCGGCCTCGATCAGTGCCTGTGCAGCAGCACCGGTTGCAATGTTTCCGGCGATAACCTGCAGATCCGGGTATTTTGCCTTGATCTTCTTTACGGCTTCCAGAATGTTTTTGGAATGACCGTGTGCGGAATCGACAACGATGACATCGACATGGGCAGCAACCAGGGCATCGACACGCTCCATCATGTTTCCGGTGATACCGACACCGGCACCGCAGAGAAGACGTCCCTGATCATCCTTTGCAGAAAGCGGATACTTGATCTGTTTTTCAATATCTTTGATGGTGATCAGACCCTTTAAGTTGAAGTCCTTATCTACGATAGGCAGCTTCTCTTTTCTTGCCTTGGCCAGGATCTTCTTTGCCTCTTCCAGAGTGATACCTTCGGGAGCGGTGATCAGGCCCTCGCTGGTCATGGACCCTTTGATCTTCTTGGTGAAGTCGGTCTCGAACTTCAGATCACGGTTGGTGATGATGCCGACTAATTTTCTGCCCTCGGTGATAGGTACGCCGGAGATACGGAACTTAGCCATCAGAGCATCTGCATCTGCCAGAGTATGTTCAGGAGACAGAGAAAACGGATCGGTGATGACACCATTCTCGGAACGCTTTACCTTATCTACCTCTTCTGCCTGTGCCTCGATAGACATATTCTTGTGAATGATACCGATACCACCCTGTCTAGCCATGGCAATCGCCATACGATGTTCGGTAACAGTATCCATTCCTGCGCTCATCATAGGAATGTTCAGCTTGATCTTCTTTGTCAGCCATGTGGTCAAATCCACCTGATTAGGGACTACCTGAGAGTAAGACGGTACGAGCAGTACGTCATCAAAGGTAATGCCTTCACCAATAATCTGTCCCATTTTCTTTCCTCCTGTGTTCATTTGATAAGATTTGTGAATGATATCTTGTTGTGCTATAAGTTGTGATTATATTACATATTCGTTGTACTTATAGCATTTTCATGAGTTTAGCAGAGTTTCGTAGGACTGTCAACCGGATATCTTATATTTTTTATCATTTAGCAATCATATTACCGCGTTTATTTCTGTTTCTGCAATAAAGAAGGTCCGGCGTATCATGTACACCAGACCTATATTTTTGACTCGCCAGGCATTCAACTGCTTTGATGCTGTTCCCTGCACCGGACTGTTGCGAAATATTATTCGCTGAACACTTTGCGGGGTGCCATGTTTTTGAGCACCTTGACCAGCTCCTCATTAGGGCTTAAGAGGATCTTCTCGCCACCTTCATAGTACATAGCATAACGTCCGTCCGGCTGCAATACCTCGCCGATACTATAATCCTTTTCCTTCACCTGACGGTTTTTGAAGTTATCCAGATGATAGGAGTAAACCGGTGCAAATACCTCCATGCGGTCAAGGCTGTAAGTACCGACACGCTTTCTCTTGCTCTTAGCCATGATCTTGTCCACGGACAGTTCCTTGTCCAGATAGAGGTATTCATATTCCAGATCGGTATACATATTCAGGAAATAAGCTCCCACCCCCGCTGCCAGTGCCACCGGCAGGAAAATGATAAACACGAACATTACCAGACAGCTCAATACCGTCAGTGTGATCAATAATACCTTTAAAATCTTTGCCCATGCAGGCTGTTTTGCTTTTACCAGACATTCTACGTAAGAATCACTCATTTTTTGTTTCCTTTTCTCTTCGTTTATTTTATGCAGAGCCTATTCCCTCTTAAGGAAAGCCTTCTCTTCCGGGCCGGTTCTGAAATTGCCCGCGCCGTTCTTCCGTTTCTTTGGGAAATCTCTGTTTACGGCTGTCCGGATTCTGTTTTCTCCTGACAATCGTTTTCTATTATGATATATCATCCTCACAAAACTTGCAAGGCATGCCCGGATTTTCCCGGCGATTTAATTGTTTTTTTAGATTCCCCTCACACTTCGTTCATTGACTTTCAGATAGCGAACCTTTATCATTAGTATATTGCGAAGAAAGTTACCCGGAATGTGGCGTTCTGCCATATTTCGGCAACAGAAAGGCGGATCTCCCCATGGCAGTAATGGATGAATTCAAAGAAGAACGAGAGGCATTGAAAAACGGTACGCCAAAGCAGAAACTGGCGTATTTCTGGTATTATTACAAGTGGCATGTGATCATTGCCCTGGTGGTGATCATTATGATCGTCAGTTTTGTAAAACAGCTTACAGACCGGAAGGATCCCGCTTTTTATGCCGTGATGCTGAATGCCAGCCTCTTAGATCAGATGACCTCGGAACAGCCGGATTTTGTTACGGATTTTGCAGAAAAAGAGGGCATTGATCTGAACACCAGCGATATCACTTTTGATACTTCCATCCGTATCGTGGAAGACAGCATGGATGAAACTTCTATCACTTCTTCCCAGAAGCTGATGGTGTATGTGGCAGCCAATGAATTGGACTGTATGATCACAGATTTCACTTCTTTCCAGAAATATGCCAACAGCAGCATGTTTCATGATCTGCGGGATATTCTCACTGATGAGCAGATACAGGCACTGGAACCTTATTTCTATTATGTAGACAGAGAAGTGGTACTGGCCATCGAAGCAGCCAACGATGATATGAATACCGATTATACCCCAGACTATCCCGATCCCCTCCACCCGGAGGACATGCAGGATCCCGTACCGGTAGGCATCTGCACCATCACGCTCCGGTGAGCTTTCCACGCTTCCATCAGACGTGTTTTCATCTCTATCTGATAATCCCGCAACATAAATAATTTGCCGATTTGCTAACGTGCCAATGGAGTAAGAGGATAACTGAAAAAATTATTTACTAGCCAGCATATTATTAATCTGCGCCCGTATATTGGCTATCGTACCGCCCGACACAAGCCGTTTGGCAAAAGGTAGCAACGACTTGATGAAAGCCGCTTTCACCACCGTGTGTTTGTCTACATTCCTACAGTTCTCATCGGCCAGCATCTTTCCTACCACCACCGCCAGTTCGCGTGCCGTGGTACACTCTCCCAAAAGTATCTTGTAAGCCCTCATCACCTTTATATCGGGTATATAAACCGATACGTAAAATTCATCATCCGACAGTTCCGCCGGCTCCTGTGCCGGCTTCTCATCCGTCACACTTTCTGTACTCTCCGTTTTCTCAGAATCTTCCGGTTGGTCGGCGGCCTCATCACCCCGGTCGCCATAAAAGTTCTGAATGGCGGAAGACGCCACAGGGGCAATCAGATTGTTTCCGCCATAAATATTTATCATCATATCAGGTTTTTCATTCATATACTATTTCTTTTCTCTATTCTTTAATTATTATCAACAGATCGTTAATCAAAATCCATATTTTATCAATATATAATCAATAGCATGCACCAATAGTAAACAGATAGTAAACGGTTATGAACCGATTTCCATACGTCATTCCCTACCCGTATATTTGTGCAGATAAATCAAAATCAATTTCTTTTATGAAAGAATACATCATGTCATTTTTCAATGCACCCGTCACCAATAAAATACCCACATGTATATGCAGTGTGGCAGGGCTTCATACCTACATCAGCACCAATCCGCAACTGGAAGAACTGACGCGTAAAGTCAGAGCCGGACTCGGAGACAAGCAAGTGTTCCGAAAGAATAAACAGACCCTTTTACCGTATGTCACTCCGGCAGGTATCTTCTCTTACTGCAAAGAGCAATGCATGCAAGTTCCTTCGGGCCTCTTTGTCATAGATATTGACGAACTGGCTTCCACCGAAGAAGCGGCAATGTGGCGCGACCGCCTCTTTGCCGATGAAGTGCTGCACCCCGTACTTTCCTTTGTCAGCCCCGGAAACCAGGGAGTAAAACTGTTTATCCCTTACCGCATAAACCCTTTCCTGAGCGTGGAAGAATCCTTCGACAATGCCCTGCACACCGCATGGGAGTATCTGGAATGGAAATACGAGCTGAAAGTGGACAGGGCCAATGCCGACTTGTCCAGAGCCTGTTTTCTGTCGCACGACGGAGAAGCGAAAATCAATAACCATAAATATTAAAAAATGAACGATTCTATTTCTATCTTGGAACAGCTGGTAACAGCCATCGAACAAGCGGGAGTCAATGTGGCCCCCACCTATCAGGAATATATGCCGCTGGCCTTTGCCATAGCCAACAGTTGCGGAGAAGAAGGACGCACCCGGTTCCACCGCATCTGCCGCATATCCGAAAAGTACCACCACGATGAAGCAGACAAACTGTACGGACATGCCCTGACCAAAGGAACAGGCAGAAATTCCCTGGGAACCGTCTTCCATCTGGCAGAGGTGGCCGGGGTGAAAATGGACCCGAAACTTGCAAACTTGCAGAACTTGCAGTCTCTCCACACCCACACACGTGCGCGCGTATCCTATAATGCCCATCCGGATGCTTCCGACGGGACTCCGCCCGATGCCGTTTTCACGGACCCAGCCTCCCCCCTGTCCGACGGCGTGTCCAAGACCATCCTCCCTGCCCGACTTCCCTCTTTCCCCGACTACCGCTGGCCCGCCTTCCTGCAAGGAATCATAGACTGCGGTAACTCTCCCGCCCAACGGGATATCCTGCTGCTGGGTGCGGCAACCGTGCTGGGAAGCACTCTCAACAAACTGGTAAGTTTTGTGTACGGACGAAAGCACAAGTATCCCTGTCTGCAAGTGTTCGTCACCGCGCCTCCCGCTTCCGGCAAAGGTGCGCTGACCTGGGTACGCCGTTTGGCAGAACCCATACACAACGCGCTGCTGGACACCTACCGGGAAAAAATAAAGACCTACCGCATGGAAAAGACCAAATGGGACACTTTGGGGAAGGAAAAGGCAAATACCCCCGAACCCGAACAGCCCCAGCTGAAAATGCTCCTCATAGCCGGCGACAATACCGGTACAGGCATACAGGAAAACCTGATGGACTCCGGAGGCGTAGGACTGATATGCGAAACCGAGGCCGACACCGTGAGCACCGCCATTGGAGGCGACCACGGACACTGGAGCGACCTCCTCCGGAAATGTTTCGACCATGACCGGCTGGCCTACAACCGGCGCACCAATCACGAATACCGCGAATGTAACGTCACGTTCCTCTGCGTACTTCTCAGCGGCACGCCTGCACAAATCAAGCCCCTTATCCCATCGGCCGAAAACGGATTGTTCTCTCGCCAGCTGTTCTACTATATGCCTGCCATTGAAGAATGGGAAGACCAGTTCAACGAAGCGGATACAGACTATGACTCCCGTTTCCTGGAATGGGGGGCACAATGGAAAGAAGTGCTGGACGCCATCACCGCTTCGGTGAGCAACATCAACATGAAGCTCACCCACGAGCAAAAAGAGATATTCAACTTCCACTTTGCCCGTGTATTCGGACGAGCCTCCGCCATTCACGGTAACCAGATGAAAAGCGCCGTAACCCGTATTGCCATCAATATCTTCCGCATCATAAGCATTATCGCCCTGCTGCGCTCTCTGGAATCCCTGCTGCCGGGAGGCGAAAGGAGCGGTGAGCCACAGGAAAACATCGTGCGTACCCTGCTGGACTGTCCCGGACTGACCCCGTCGGCCCATATTCCACAAGAAAACATAGCAGACGGAATCGTACCGCAATTCAACCTCTCCATCCGCACCGACGACTTTTATGCCGTGCTGGCCCTGGTGGAACCTCTGTACCGCCATGCATGCCACATTCTCTCGCTCCTGCCCGCAGGAACCCCCACCGCACCATCGGCGAACATGACTCCCGAAACCCTGTTCGACTGCCTTCCCCTGCGCTTCACCCGCAACGAAGCCATCGACAAAGGAGAACAGGTAGGAGTTCCGGCAGGCTCGGTGGACTCGCTGCTGAAACGTATGACCGAACGCGGACAGCTGGTCAAAGTGGGGCGTGGCGAATACGAATTCAACGCGCGCATGCACACACGTACGTGTGTGGGTGTGAGAGAGAGTGCAAGTTCTGCAAGTTTGCAAGATTCCTGAATTTAAAATGTATAAATATGAAAGATTTCCTTTATTTCCCATCCATGACAAAAGGTAGCCTGGCTCTGCTCTATTTTCCCGGTTCAAATCCCCGGATAGCCACCCGGCATCTGATGAGGTGGATAAACGGCTGTCCCCCTCTGATGGAAGAGTTATCCGCAACGGGTTACCATACCTCGCAAAAAGTCTTCACGAGCCGCCAGGTGACACTGATCAACCGGCATCTGGGCAGCCCCGGATAGCCCTGCAAGCTCTTTGGAACAGGATGAAAGCCATAAAGTGCCACAAGGTGTCATAAAGCGTCAGCACGCATTTCACAGTACCTATCTTTGCAATGTCAACAATGAGGGAGCCGATACGTTACTAACCTTCGGCCTAGCATGTTACTAACATGTAACCCCATACGTTACTAACCTTCAGCCTTACACGTTACCTACGTGCAATCCGCAAGAAAAGTAAAGTATTCTCCCTCTTCACTGACGAAATTCATTTTTTATTTTTCATCTCTTAAAACCCTATTTATCATGATCAACTACAGCACCTGCATGCGTGGTAACCCCACCGACAAAGACGCGGCCAAGAAGGCGTATGCCAACGCCCAGTACTCACAAGTAATGACACTGGACAAGTTCTGTTACCACATTGCCAGCCACGGATGTGTATACTCGCGCGCCGATATCCAAGCCATCCTTATTCTTGCCGTGGACTGCCTGCGCGAGCAGTTGTTGAACGGACAGCAGATACAGATGGGCGATCTGGGCGTATTTTCGAACAGTATCCGAAGCCTCGGCGCCCATTCGATGGCAGAGTTCACTGTGGAGAACATCACCGAGGTGAACGTACTGTGGGCTCCGGGCGTCCGTTTCAACAACCTGCGCCAAGATGCCGAATTCCAACTGGTTCCCACGCGCAAGGCAGCCGCCGAAGTAGTGAAGGCATTGAAGGCCGGAAAAACTACGGTAGACCTGACGGGCAATTCTTCTGCCGCCGGCATTGCCGCTGACGACGCTGACGCCTCCCGCATTCCAGCCGCCTCCGGCGAACCGGCAGACGAAAATAGCTGACCGGCTTGTTCCGCTCCACAGAGATAGCATGATGTGATTATGGAACACGGGCGACACGGACTCTTCTTTCACTCCCCCGTGTCCGTCCGCCAGTTCCGTAACCTCCTTTTGTTCCATTCGCATTTTAAACTGACAAAAAACAGATATTTCCATGAATGAATCCAACCACGAATCCAAGAAAATCACCTGGACACAAATCCTCCGGGCAGTTATCCAGGCAGCCATCGCGGCACTCACCGCTTTGGGCATTACCAGTTGCGCATCCCTCATCTAAAGAACAAACACAACATTTTCCAATTCTCAATTTATTATGATACAAGAAACATTCCCAATGATAATCGGTGAGGAAGAAATGAAAAACGAACGCCAACTCCTCACCGTAGAGGACGGACCGCTGATGCAAGGACGCGAATCAGTGCGATACCTCATCCTCCACTGTAGCGCCACACGTTGTGACAAAGACTATACTGCCGAGCAATTACTTCGTGACCATAAGACCCGTGGTTTCCGGACTGTAGGTTACCACTTCTATATCCGTCGCGACGGCACCATCACCCAGCACCGCAAACTGCTGGAAGTGGGGGCACACTGCCGTCCCTGGAACCGTTGCAGCATCGGCATCTGCTACGAGGGCGGTCTGGATGCGGACGGACATCCGGCAGACACCCGGACCGCAGAGCAGACAGAACAGCTTACCTTGTTGCTGATGCGTCTGGCAAAGCTCTTTCCCGGTGCCCGGATAAGGGGACATAGGGATATGAGCGGAAGCATCCCGAAGGCTTGTCCGTGTTTTGACGCGGAAGGGGTGTTCGGATATTTGGAAAGGTAATTTCTTTTTCCAAGGTTTCCTTTTGCCAGTGTTCGTTTCTGCTCTCAAGTAGAGAGTGATACTACTGGCAGAGGGAATTTTTTACTAAGATCATCCGGCCGGTACCGACACACCGAAACAGACTATCATATAGATAAAAATCCTTCCTGTTACGGGTTATTGTATAATCCGCGTTTATTTTTAAAGCTGAATAAATCCTGATCGGATAATCTTCTTTATTATTAAAGCTCCGGGAACAAGCGCTCTCGTTCCCGGAGCTCCCCCTGCACTTTTCACAAAGGACAAGGGTTCTGATCTAACATTAGTGCCGGCTATGTTCCATTTCCGGCCGGCAGACGGAAATAACAGGCTGCAAAAACAAAGTTTTTTAACTGCTAAATTACTAAGGACCCTCATCGAGAAGGATCGTTAAGAACAGCCCGTTTTACTAATAGGCATTCTTCTCGCCACGGAAGACATTCGCCACCGTCCTGTACATGATGTAAAGGTCCAGACCGAAGCTCCAGTGCTCCAAATACCAGATATCACCACGGATACGGCCCTCCATGTCTTTTAGTTCCTTCGTTTCCCCACGGAAACCCGTAACCTGGCTCCATCCCGTTATACCCGGTTTCACAAAATGCCGCACCATATATTTATTGATCAGCCTTGAATATTCCTGCGTATGGAGAAGCATGTGAGGACGAGGCCCCACGATACTCATATCCCCCAACAGCACATTGATAAACTGGGGCAGCTCATCTATATTCGTCTTACGCATTATATTGCCCCAGCGCGTCTTGCGGGGATCATGCTCCGTGGCCTGTATCCTGTCGGCATCTGCATTTACTTTCATACTGCGGAACTTGTAACAATAAAACTCCCTGCCGTTCAGCCCGTTCCGTTTCTGGCGGAAGAACAGCGGGCCGGGCATGGTCAATCCGGTCACTATCGCCACCACAATCAGAATAACCGGAAAAAACGTACAAAGGAACACCGATGAGACTACTATGTCAAAGGTTCTTTTCAGCAGGCGGTTCCCCGGCCAACTTAAGGGATCGGGGCGAAGGCCCAGGTAAGGGACGTTCCCCATGATGTTGAACGACATACGGTGGTGGAGATAATTGCGCACATTGGGCACACTGAAGAAATGTACCAGATGGTTCTCGCAGTAATCAATCAGAGAAACGATGACCTCTCTGTCTTTTGAGGGCAGGCAGCAGAACAGGTAATGTACATAATCATGTTTCTCCAGATATTCCTGTACCTGCGCCGGCTGGCCCAAATACGGACATTCTACCGGGAAAGCAGGATTCGCCTGACCGTCAAAATAGCCCACGACCGAATAACCTGTATCTTCACTGCCCGACATCTCATGGTAGATTTCCAAGTTGTTGTCCGTACTTCCTACCAGTACCACAAAACGCGTATGTTTCTTGCTCATACGGTAAAGCCTGATGAGAAGACGAAGAGTGAAACGGAACGAAACAAGACACAGAAACAGGAGGAAAAGGTACTCCAGCATGAACAGGGAGGCTATATCCGCATACTTTCCTACAGAAAGGACCAGACCGCCCAGGAGGACAAACAGGAACATATTCTCGAGCACACGTTTCCATATCTGAAGGGAATGCACTTTCCTCCGGTGAAGCACTACTCCTGAATGGATGGCGCAAAGGGCGTAACATAACATCAGTGTAAGCATGACTTGCAGAACGGTGGTTCCACCAACCTGTAGGCTATCCCACTGCATCTCATTGGACAGCTTGCTGAAAAGCAGGAATAGCAGACCGCAAAGAAAGGTCTCGGTGACAATCACAAAGGTCTCGATCAAGTGGTTGTAGGATGCTAATTTGTCTTTCATAGTCATAGTAGTATGATTTAAAAAATTATGATCATATATGTGGCTATCATTATCAACTCTCATACCTGTTTACTTCAAACAGATTTTGAAATAAAGTCCCGCACTCAGATATTTACCATCATTCAATTCTGCTATCAGATTAAAACGATCTTTCCAAACAGCATAGTTAAAACCTATATTAATGGTTCGTGCATCATATTCCGCCATCAAATTCAGTCCATTCAATATCTTATTTCCCAAAGAAGTATCAGGCAAACAACACCGAAAATTAACACCTAATGCAGGTCCTTCATAATTCAAGCCAGTAGCCCTGCTATAAATATAAGCCATATGAAGCCCTAATTCCCCCACATTCTGAAAATACAAATGTTTCGTTGCAGCCAGAAAAAAAACGATTGAAATAATTATGAGTACCAGCTTCTTGATTAAAATTGATAT
>OHFE01000652.1_pt1 | contig 11342 bp, 8 predicted proteins | sample 1567471 | NCBI WGS metagenome assembly OHFE01 (sample SAMEA3879513, study PRJEB24766) | human gut metagenome | biome: human-associated habitat; feature: feces | place: USA | collected 1985/1987 | reverse complement strand
GAGCGCCAACGTTTTTTATCGATCTCGAATTCCCGGCCGACATTGATCATGATGAACGACAGACAGACATAAAGAAAGGTCGTCGCCCCGGCCCGAAATGCAGGATAGCTCTCTCCGAGCATCCCCGGAAGAATCTGGGAAGCCACGAGGCCAAGGATGAGAAGCAGGGAAAATGAGAAAATCTTTTTCATCGGAGGTTTTCAATAGAATGTTCGCGCAGTCGGCACAAGGATTTATGTCGGCTAAATCGCGGGTACCGCCCGGAATTTTGGTACAAAGAAAATCAAAATCCCGGAATTTCCCCGCATCGTCCGCCAAAAAAGCACCGACTGCGCACCTCAACGCCACTTTTTCGTGCGGAAGAACAAATAGGTCACGAATCCGATGACGATCATCACGCCCCAGGCCAGGATATAACCGTGCTCCCACTCCAGTTCGGGCATGTTACGGAAATTCATCCCCCATACTCCGACCAGAAAAGTCAGCGGAATGAAGATGGTCGATACGACAGTCAGCCGTTTCATAATATCGTTCATCCGCAAATCGTTGTTCGAGATATACAAATCCATCAGCGACGAAAGGGTTTCACGGCAGATGTCGATATTTTGCGCCACGTTGAGCAGGTGATCGTTCACATCGTTGAAGAAGGGCCGATTGACCCGGTGCAACAAACTCGAATCGGAACGAAATAGCCGCGAATATTGTTCCTTGAGCGGCAGAACCGTCCGCTTGAGCTGCATGTAATCCCGCCGGAGCTCCTGCATCTGTACTCCGATGTCCCGGTCTCCGGTATCGGCCAGCAATGCAGATTCCAGCTCCTCCAACCCGTCGCTGATCGCCGCTGCAACCGACATATAACCGGTTATCAAGCCATTGAGCAACACCGAAAACAGGTAGTCCGACTGTCGGGTACGGATTTTCAGTACATTGTTACGGATGGCACGCATCACATCGTCGAAAAAATCGTTGTCCCGCTCCTGAAACGTCAGCACGAAATCAGCGCCCTGCACCAGACTGACCTGCATCGCTTCGCCACCCATAATCTGCTTGGCAATAATCACATTGTACTGATCGTGCTCCTCGACCTTGCTGGCATGGTCGGTATTGAGAATGTCCTGCATGACCAGAAAATCGATCCCGAAATGCGTACAAACCGTCTGCACGGCATCCGTATCTTCCAGTCCGTGAATCTGCAGCCAAGTGATGCCATCGGGCTGAAAGCGGGACTTCATCTCCCCGAAATCATCTCCCGCAGCCTCTTCGACCCGATCCACAGTATAGCTGCACAGATGCAGATGAGTCCGTGTTTTCGTATCCCCGTTGTAGGCGAGCTTGTCGCTGAGCAGGTTGTTTTTCATGGCTGTACGATTAAAATTCGACCGTGACGCCCAGCGTCGGCACCAGCGTACCGCTCGCCTGGCGGATATACTTCATCTTATAACGCTGCTCCGAAGGCGGAGCCGAAGGATTCTCGATCACGCCGGTACTCATCAGCACGTCGGGCTGACGGAGCTTGCTGAAGGTCACGTTCTGCAAATCGACATAGATACCCAGCATGCATTTACGGAAATAAAACACCTTATCGACGCGCACGTCCAACTGGGCGAAGGCATCCAAACGTCCGGTATTGTATTTCGAATAGTCGTAATAAGGACGTCCCGAAGCGTTCCACGCCTCGACGAGCGACGATTTCTCGACGTCGTACGGCGTATAAGGCGTTCCGCCGATAGCGCTCAGCTTCGCCCCGACGCTCCACCCACGCGAGAAATCGTACGTACCGCTGATATTCGCCACGAAACGATTGTCCCAGGCAGAAGGAATATATTTCGCATCGTGCCGACTGCGGTATTCGCTGCTGAAAACGGTCAGTGCACCGACCAGATTGAAACGATCGGGAAGCTGCCAACGCACCATCAGCTCCAGACCGTAGGCGCGTCCCTGGGCCGAAGAAACGAGCAATTCGTCGCCCGAGGTACCGTAGTCGTTGCCTTTGCAGGTCAGCGGCACGTCGTCCGCCACCGAAAGCGGGATATTCGTATAATATTTGTAGAAACCTTCGAGCGAAACCACCAACCGGTCACGCAGACGCCAGTTGACGCCGACGGCGCTTTGCAGGACCCGCATATACTCCAGACCCCGATTGACCAGCTCGCCCGTATTGTCTTTATAACCGAGCGCCGTATAGGGCGGCAACTGGTAGAAAAGCCCTGCGCTTCCGCTCACCGACCAACTGTCGCTCAAGGCATAAGAAGCCGACACACGGGGCGAAAGCTGCTTCCAGAAACGCTCCATTTCCGCCGAATAGTCGCATCCGTCGGCCCGCACCCCCATCGAAACCGTCAGCCGCTTGTCTGCGGAGGCATAGTCGGCCCCCACGAAAAAGCCCCAGCCGACAATTCCCAAATAAGTGCGATAGTCCAGCAGCTCGGCTTCCTGCTGATAAGTCCGCTGCAAAGTCTTGTTATGATAGGTAGAATAGTTCAGTTCGGCTCCTTCGCGCAGCGTCCACCGGCCCAGGTAGGAGCGATTTTCGAACCGCAGGGTCGTCTTCTGCTCCACGCCCCGCAAACGCAGGGTCAGATTATCCGGAGTCGATTCGTCGTTGTTGCGGTATTTGGTATTGCGGTTATTCAGGTAGTTATGACTCAACGCCACCGACTGCACGTGCCGTCCGGCGTAATGGCGGTACACGGCACCCACAGTAAAGGTTTCCTGTTGGATACGAGGCAGGTAACTGAGCAGATATTCGTTCTCCTCGCCCTTCTCGTCGAGATTGAGCTTCATGTTGTCGATGCCCACCAGTCCGAGGAAAGTCAGCTCGTCCCGCTCCGAAAAACGGGTCTTGACCTTCAGTTGCCCGTCGATGTAATTGGGCAGAAAAGGAAGCCCCAGCAATTTGAAGAGGAACTGGAGGTAGGATTGCCGCACGGAAAAGAGGTAAGTCGTCTTTTTACCCACGTGTCCGCTGCCGCTGAGCGACACTTCGGAGGCACCGAGCGTCGCCTTGAAGGTCTGCCGTTCGAGATCGCCGTCCCGCAACCGGAAATCCAGCACCGAACTGAGCGCCCCGGCACGGTCGGCGGGAAACGAACCCGTATAGAAATTGATCTCGCGCACCAGATCGGAATTCACGATGCTTACGGGACCGCCCGTGGCACCCTGCGTGGCGAAATGGTTGATATTGGGAATTTCGATCCCGTCCATGAAGAAGCGGTTTTCGGACGGTCCGCCGCCCCGCACGATCAGGTCGTTGCGATAACCGATGGGCGAAAACGACACGCCCGGATAGGAACGTACGATACGCGACACGTCGCGATTGGAGCCGGGACTCTTCTCGATCTCCCGCATCCCGATCACCTGCATACTGACCGGGCTCTCGATCGTACGGCGGAAAGGCGAGGGACGAACGACGACTTCATTCAGATGCTCCGGCTCCTCCTCCATCTCGATTTCGATGAAAGGCGTCCGGGCCGACACCTGGTATTCGGGGGTCACGACCGTTCGGTAACCGATGAACGACGCCGTCAAGCTGTAAATGCCGGGCTTCACCTGCAGGATCTCGAATCGCCCGAGCGAATCGGTCATGGCGCCCTTACCGGGCTGGCCGGTGATCGTAACGGCTGCATAGGCGACCGGTTCCCGGGAAAGACGGTCGATAACCCTGCCCCGCACAGGATACCCCGCTGCGGCCCAAACAGAAGGAATGTACAATACCAGCAAAACGATTGCTGCCAGTAAGTTCTTTCTCATAATTCACAAAATCAACCGTCCGCAAAGCTAATAATTTTAGCGGCGTTTCGATCTTCCGGCCGTAAAGAATCGACCGAGGCGGACTGATTCGAGGCGAATCGGACGATTTACGGCATCGACACGATACCCCGAATCGCCCGCCGGCATAACCTAATAATCGAAAGAGATACAAAAATCATGAAATCCACCCCGGAAGGAATCGAAATTTACACTATTTTTGTTTCCGGTCAATCTCACCTAATAAGTATATGCGCACACTGATCTCGATTCTCTGGATTTCGTTCTTTCCGCTTGCCGCAGCAGCGCAGGGCGACGACCTGTCGTATCGGCTGAAAAAGGTGATAAAGGATAAAAAAGCCGAAATCGGTATTGCGGTCATCCTCGACGCACAAGATACGGTAACGGTCAATAACGACGACCGCTACCCCCTGATGAGCGTATTCAAATTCCACCAGGCCCTCGCCGTCGCAGATTACCTGGACCGAAACGGACTGACGCCCGACACGGAAATATTCATTCCGGAAGAAGAGCTCGTCCCCGACACGTACAGTCCCCTTCGGAAGGAATTTCCCGAAGGCGAAATCTCGCTTTCAGTCAGCCGTCTGTTGGAGTACAGCCTGCAGCTGAGCGACAACAACGCCTGCGACATCCTCTTCGAGCACACGGGCGGTCCGGCAGCGACAGACCGCTACGTCCGGTCGCTCGGACTGCGCAATTTCGCAATCGCAGCAACGGAACAGCAGATGCACGACGATCCGCAAACGTGCTACGAAAACTGGAGTACGCCGCTCGAAGCGGCCGCTCTGCTGGAGCTGCTCGTAACAGAACAGATTCTCACTCCTACACTGCGGGAAATGATCCGGCAAAACCTGATAAACTGTAAAACAGGTGCCGACCGTCTTCCGAAACCACTGTCGGGAACCGGCGCCGTCATCGGACACAAAACCGGCACGAGCGACCGCGACGAACGAGGCATCTTCGCCGGGACCAACGATCCGGGATTCGTCATCCTGCCGGACGGCACCCGCTATACCATCGCCGTCTTCATCAAAGATTCGGCGGAAAACCCGGAAACAAATGCCCGAATCATAGCGGATATCTCCGAAACCGTTTATCGATACGTTCACGACGAATACCGGGAAAACGACATCCGCCCTGGAAAAAAACACGTCGATCAAGGAGCCGGAATTGGATTCGAATCCGATTATTTTTATTAAATTTGGAAAGAAAACAGCGTAATTTGCACTGTTCTTGCACGGAATCAGAAAAACTTCAATACCCCAAGCATGAAAAAAATAGCGGCTTACCTCATTCCCGTCCTCGCCTGCTTTGCAGTAGGTATCTCGGCAAGTTTTTTCCAGGCTTCGTCCATCGCCGAATGGTATCCGACGCTGACCAAGCCGACACTCACGCCGCCCAATATCGTATTTCCGATCGCCTGGAGCGTCCTGTACCTCTGCATGGGACTTTCGCTCGGGCGTCTCATCGTGCGTCGGCAGCACAAAGGAATCATCCGGCTGTGGGTCTTGCAGCTTATCGCCAACTTCCTGTGGAGCATCCTGTTCTTCACGCTGCGCAATCCGCTGGCCGGATTCATCGACATCGTACTGCTGAATATCCTCGTGGGACTCTACATCTTCGCCGCGAGCCGCAGGGACCGCGCTGCCGCCTGGCTCTTCGTACCTTACCTGCTCTGGACGCTCTTCGCCGCCTACCTCAACGGATATATCCTGCTGCACGGCACCCCGGCGGCGGCTCCGACGACAATTCAAACCGAATCTTTAACAATATCAAAACCTAAAACAGAAAGAATTATGGTTCACAAAATGCCCGAACTTCCGTATTCGACGGAAGCGCTCGCTCCGAAAATGAGCAAAGAAACTTTTGAATACCACTACGGCAAACACCTCCAGACCTACGTGGACAATCTCAACCGCCTGATTCCCGGCACGCCTTACGAGTCGATGTCCCTGCAGGAAATCGTCAAGAAAGCCGACGGTCCGATCTTCAACAATGCGGCCCAGGCCTGGAACCACACGTTCTTCTTCCTGATGCTGACCCCCGATCAGAAGCCGATGCCCCAAAAACTAGCGGATCGCATCGCCCGCGACTTCGGATCGGTCGAAGCCTTCAAGGAAGAGTTCTCCAAAGCCGCTACCGGACTTTTCGGCTCGGGCTGGACGTGGCTCGCAGCCGACAAGGACGGCAAATTGCAGATCATCTCGGAATCCAATGCCGGCAACCCCATGACCAAAGGCCTCAAGCCCGTCATGACGATCGACGTATGGGAACACGCCTACTATATCGACTACCGCAACCGCCGCGCGGATTTCATCAAATCGTACTGGGAGCTGATCGACTGGGACAAGGTGGCCGACCGCATATTCCCCCGCAAATACCACTGCACCGCCTGCGACTACGTATATGATCCGGCCAAGGGCGATCCCGAAAGCGGCATCGCACCCGGCACGGCATTCGAAGACATCCCGGACGACTGGGTATGCCCCGTTTGCGGACTCTACAAGGATTCCTTCAAGATCGTGGAAGAGAAATAGGCGATCAGGAAAATTGAAAAAAGCAGCGCATAAAGCGCTGCTTTTTTGTATCGGGAGAATCCGTCGCAGACACCCGACAGCCGTTTTTCCGCGCCCGAGGGAAGAAGCCGGGCAGCCCATTCCGTCCGACACCAGAAATAAAGAGATCGACCCGGCAACAGATCGACCTCTTTGTTTCAGTCCATACTAATCTCTACTTTATTGCGACTGAAACCTTTATCGGCAAGACACTCTTCTTCTGCACAAACTCCGCACTTCGGCGTATGCCGTACAACGGTTTCGAAAAATATTTCATCAGGGAAACAGAGAGCCGCCTCGCTTCAGGTTATCAATCCACCGAAAAGATGCCTCGCAGGTCTTTTCCGAAAGCTCCGTTCTCCGCAGACGCATATCATCCGAACTGTCCGTTCATCGGGCAGGCAAAGGCTGGTCTTCTGACTCGTCCCCGCCGCAACGCCTTCCCGACCCCGCAGGACCAGTGGCAAAAGAGTGTCGCGGCAATACACCCGGGCATCCGAAACACCGCCCGCAAGCGGGCCGATCACCTCGGATCGTCGGGCAGGACTCACAGCAGCGGGAACTGTCGCAGACTTTCACTGCGTTCCCATTTAATCTGACGGGGCGTAACCCCTCGTGAACCGTTGCAGTGCAAATGTAAGAAAATATTTGCTATCTTTGCCCGGTAACCAAAAAATATTTTGACAGAAACTATGAAACACGCATACGTATTTCCGGGTCAGGGCGCTCAAGCCGTCGGCATGGGCAAAGACCTCTACGACAATGTCCCCGAAGCCAAGGCTCTCTTCGAGCAGGCCAACGAAATCCTCGGTTTCCGCATCACCGACATCATGTTCGCCGGTACGGACGAAGAGCTCAAACAGACTAAAGTCACCCAGCCGGCCGTATTCCTCCACTCGGTCATCATGGCCAAGGCGCTGGGCGTGAAGCCCGACGCGGTAGCCGGACACTCGCTCGGCGAATTTTCAGCCCTGGTGGTGGCCGGCGCTCTTTCGAAGCCGTACCAGGTACGATGGCGGCGATCCTGGGACTCGACGACGCCAAAGTAGAGGAAGCCTGCGCCTCGATCGACGGCGTGGTCGTGGCGGCGAACTACAACTGCCCCGGCCAACTGGTTATCTCGGGCAGCGTCGAAGCGGTCGATGCCGCCTGTGCCAAACTCAAGGAAGCGGGCGCCAAACGCGCACTGCGTCTGCCCGTAGGCGGTGCATTCCACTCGCCCCTGATGGAGCCGGCCAAGGTCGAACTCGAAAAAGCGATCAACGAAGCACCCTTCCAGGCTCCTGTCTGCCCCATCTACCAGAACGTCGATGCCAAACCCCAAACCGATCCGGCGACGATCAAGGCCAACCTGATCGCACAGCTCACCGCACCGGTACGCTGGACCTACATCGTCAAGAACATGCTTGCGGACGGCGTGACCGAATTTACGGAACTCGGTCCCGGCAATGTCCTGCAGGGTCTTATCAAAAAAGTGAATCCCGAAGCGGTCGTAGAGTCGAAATCGACGTTGTAACCCGCCTCCGAAAACAAAATAGAATCGATTGACAAGCAATCGATTCTATTTTGTTTATAATTTTTTTTCATATCACAAGATCAAATACGCCAAATTCGATTGAATTCTTTCTATATTTGCACAAAAATTACAGAAGACATCAAACGACATCAATAACTATGACATCGTTAACCGAATTTTTCAGCCGACAGGAAGATGACAATCTGAAAGGTATTTCGCACAAGAACAACCTCTTCAAGCGAAATATCATCGCACATATGGCGGTGAACGGGGAGTGTACGCTCTCGGAGCTTACCAAAGAGCTGCACATCAGCGTACCGACCATCACCAAGCTCGTTCAGGAACTCGTTCAGGAGAACATCGTCTCCGATCTGGGCAAGGTCGAAACTCCGGGTGGACGACGTCCCAACGTCTTCGGACTGGCCAGCTCGGCCATCTATTTCGCAGGCGTCAATATCGGCCGGGACAACATGTCGTTCCTCATCACGGACCTGCACAACAATATCGTCAAAGAGGAACTCTTGACCGACTTCGAACTGCAGGATCGCCCTCAATGCCTCGAAAAAATCTGCTCGAATATCGCACATTTCATCGATACGTGCGGTGTGGAACGCGCGAAAATCCTCGGAGTGGGTGTCAGCGTCAGCGGACGCGTCAATCCCACGACGGGACGCAGTTACCGCTATTTCACTTCGAGCGAACAGTCCCTGCGCGATATGATCGAACAACGCATCGGCATCCGCGTACTGCTCGAAAACGACTCCCGGGCCCGATGCTATGCCGAATACACCAACAGCAAATCCAAAGACGAGATGGACGTACTCTACCTCCACCTCGGACGCGGCCTGGCCATCGGTATCGTCATGAACGGCAAACTCTACTACGGCAAGAGCGGCTTTGCCGGAGAGTTCGGGCACATTCCCTTCTTCGACAACGAAATCATCTGCTCCTGCGGCAAGAAAGGTTGCCTCGAAACCGAAGTTTCGGGAATCGCGATCGAACAGAAGTTCGGTCGGCTTATCAGCCAGGGTGTCAATACGATCCTGCGCGAAAAATACAACAAGCACGAAGCCATCCACGTCGATGAGATCATCGACGCAGCCAAGCACGACGACAATCTCTCGATCGAACTGATCGAGGAGGTCGGAGAAAAGGCGGGCAAGGCCGTCGCCTTCCTGATCAACACCTTCAATCCGGAAACGGTCATCGTAGGCGGCGAGCTGGCCGAAGCGGGCGACTACCTGATGCTGCCCCTCAAGTCGGCGACCAACAAATACTCGCTCAATCTGGTTTATAAGGACACCAAATTCCGCTTGTCGAAAATGGGCAAGACGGCCAGCGCCTGGGGTGCTGCCATGTTGATTCGCAATCAGGTGCTCGGACTTTGCTAATGATGCTCCGAGGCCATATTTGCAGCCTGCGGGCCGTCGAACCTCAGGACCTCGAACTGCTCTGCCGGTGGGAAAACGATCCTTCGTTGTGGACAGTCAGCGGTACGATCGAACCGTTCTCGCACTATTCGATCGAACAATTCATCCAGGAGCAGCAGGCTGGTATTTACCGATGCGGACAACTGCGGTTGATGATCGACGACACAGCGGGGGAAACGATCGGAGCCATCGACTTGTTCGATTTCGAGCCGCAGCACGAACGGGCAGGCGTCGGCATTCTGGTTTACGATCCGGCACAGCGCGGGAAAGGATACGGGGCAGAGGCATTGGCTTTGCTCGAAGAGTATGCCCGCACGGTACTCCGGCTGCGGCAACTGTGGTGCAACGTACTCGCGGACAACGTCCCCAGCCTGACTCTCTTCGAAAGAGCCGGATTCCGCCGGGTCGGGGTTAAAAAGGAGTGGATCCGTACCCCCGAAGGGTATAAGGACGAAGTATTGCTCCAAAAGCTGCTTTAGACAATTTGAAATACAAATCTGCCGGAATTTTCCTGCCCGATAAGTGATCGGCGACGGAGCATCCCGGTAGATTTTTTTTATCGTATCTCGGGAGGAAACTCGCATCTCCTCCTCCCGACATCCGGCTTTTTCAAGCACCCCTCGCACCGGTTACGCACCGCTGTCGTGCCGGGGCAATCCCGCCCCTGCCGAAGCTACTCTTCGTCCGGTAAATCGGCCGCCTGCAAAGTCCGGGCAGACTGTTGTTTCTTGGTCGGAATTCCCAGTTTGCGAAGCCGCTCCCCGCAGCGGACGATGTTGTCGTTACCGGTGCAAAGCCGCTTGTAGGCATCGTTGTACTTGTCCCGGGCGGCGTCGAGCGACTGTCCCACCCCTTCGAGCGAAGCGGTGAAAGCCACCAACTGCTCGTAGAGTTTCGTACCGTAAGTAACGATGTCGGCCGTATTCTTATTCTGTGCGTTCCGCTTCCAAAGATCGTCCACCAACTTCAGTAAAGCGAAAAGATTGGTCGGCGAAGAGATGATGACTTTCTTGTCGTAGGCATCGGCCCAGATGGAGCTGTCGTTTTGCAGCGCCGCCAGAAACGCCGGTTCGTTGGGAATGAACATAATGACGAAATCGGGCGAATCGAGCAATCGCTGGTACTCCTTGCGACCCAGTTCGACGACGTGCTGCCGCACCGACGCGACGTGCGACGCAAGATACTGGCGCCGGGTCGCCTCGTCCTCGGCCCCGACGTATCCGACGAATGCCGTGAGCGACACCTTCGAGTCGATGACGATCCGTTTGCCTTCGGGCAGATAAAGCACCACGTCGGGCCGCAGGTTGTTTCCCGCTTCGTCCTTGATATTGAGCTGCGTATCGTAATGTACGCCCCGGATCAGGTTCGAATTGTCGAGGATCGTTTCGAGGATCATCTCGCCCCAGTCGCCCTGCACTTTGGAATTGCCCTTGAGCGCGTTGGTCAGGTTGGTCGTTTCGGTGGTGATGCGGCGATTGAGTTCCATCAGGCGTTCAAGCTCGTTGCGCAACGCCCCCCGCTGTTCGTTCTCGGAGGAGTAGATCTTCTCGACCCGCTCGCGGAACTCCACGATGTTATCCCGGAAAGGTTTCAACAACACGTCGAGCGCTTCGCGGTTGGTCTCCTTGAAAGTGCGCGACTGTTCGCCCAGAATGTCATTGGCGAGGTTCTTGAATTGGGTCCGGAAAGTCTCCTCCATCTTTTCGCGTTCGGCACGTGCCTCGGCCATTCGCTGTTCGGCCGCCTCCAGACGGGCCTGCGCCAGCGTACTCCGCTCGACCAGGGTGCGGATTTCGATTTCGGCGGCAGCGGATTTCTCTTCGGACACCCGGCGCGACTCCTCGGCCAGGCGGCGAGCTTCGTCCGCAGCAGCCCGTTCGTCCGACAAACGGGCGTTATCCCGACGCAGGGAGAGCAAAAGCAAACCCAGCACGGCGCAAACGACGCCGAGCGACAATAAAACGACAACGATTCCGGTATTCATGACAGCAACAAAAATAACAAAAGATGCAAGCAATCGTACGGGCATGCACACAAAGATTGCCGAACCGCATCCTATCTTCTCCCAAAATA
>OHFE01000631.1_pt1 | contig 11597 bp, 14 predicted proteins | sample 1567471 | NCBI WGS metagenome assembly OHFE01 (sample SAMEA3879513, study PRJEB24766) | human gut metagenome | biome: human-associated habitat; feature: feces | place: USA | collected 1985/1987 | reverse complement strand
CCTGCCGGCGCCTGATAACTGCTTCCCACCGCTGTAATCGTCCCCTCTGCTTTTCCGTATGCCATACCGGAAGATGCGGTCACAAAATTGTCCGAGTCTGTATTTTTATAATAAATTAGGGCATTCTGTACATTTGCCTGTAGGTTGGCCTTCTGACACATAAAGATGGCGACATAATACAGAGCAATTATCATAATAAAACAGAAAGGCAGCAGCAGAGTGGCTTCGACTACCGCAAGTCCCTTTTCATTTTTGATCAATTTCTCCATACTATGTCCTCCATCCAAGTGTTTTACCAAATTATCCGATAGTATCGCTCTGTCCTAAAATCTTCTCCCAGGTATCATTAAACCACTGTGAAATCTTATCCCAGAAAAGTGCTGCCAGCAGAACTACAATCAAGATCAGAAGAACCGTAGCTACGATAGAAGAGACTCCTGTCTCATCCTTCTTGAACTGATCCGCAAAGTTTGCCATACGGATCTTGGCACCAATGTAAAAACGATCCAATGTCTTCAGCATTTTTCATTCCTCCTGTATCATTAAATAATTTATTATCATCCGCCGTTTCCTACAGAAGCCACTTAACGTCGGTACAATAACCATTTTTCATTACGTGGACTGTCTATTTCAAAGTTATACTGTCCGTAGTCTCAACAACTCCGATATTCCATAAATCTCTGACATATTCTTTTGCTTTCGGATAGCAGTTGACTATAGCAAGTACAAGTAACAAAATCAGCGTCCATTTCACGATTCTTTTTATTGCTTTTCCCATATTTTATCCTACTCATTTAATCACGTCTCTGGGGCCGACAACGCCTTCACTTACCCAATCCGTCAAAAAAACTCTTGTAACGTTTCAAAATTAACGATCACAAAGATTATCAGCAAAACCAATATTGCACCTATCACTATTCCTACTACTTTTTTTCTCATAAAACACTTCCCTCTCAAAAATTAAAACCACTCATTACAGGTACAATGATAAGAATTATAATTCCCGCAAACATAAGCATCGTAGGAAGCAGCAGTTTCGACTGGATCTTCTCTCCCATTCTTCTGGCATCATGTTTATGCTCCAGCCAGCTTTCATCATTCAGCTGACGGAACAGACTTACAATTTCCGAGTTTCCCTTGGAAGTATTCTGAATGATTGCCGTTGCCAGTTTTGTCGTGTACAAATTATTACATTTTGTGATAAACCTGGAATATGCTTCGACTGGGGATACATTATTATCAAAGTCCAACAGTACACGGTTCATCTCCTCATAGAGGGTACCGGTTCCGCTGACGCTGGCCAGTTTCCATGCCTGACTGACTTCCATGCCCGCCACAGTAAGCAACGTCAGTTTGGACATTACCTGTGGAAACTGCCTGGAAATATCCTCCTGACGCTTTGTAACTATCTGACTGACACTGTCATATGGCAGATATCCTATTAATGCAAACACTGCAAAACAGGCTACCCCGATGATGATACTTCTGGTTCCCATCTGCATGGCAAAACCAAAACCCATTCCGAGGAACAGCATAACTGCACCGAGTAAAAGATTTCCCATGAGCGATGCGAGCAGATAATATGTATAATTAATTGCTTCTTTTTTCTCTTTAAACTGAATACATTTCTGGTTCAGTTTCTTTACAACATCACTGGTTCCATCCCAGCCGAGAATCTGGATCATGCGATAGCCGGCCAGTGGAATGATATCCAATACACTGATTTTTCCCTTTTTAAGGATTTCCAATTGTTTTCTTGCTTCATCCTGCTTTTTCTTTAATACTTTGCCCTGTTTGAGTTTTTTCTTGTCCTGTTGTCCACTTTTCTTCATCTGTTCGGCAAGAAGATTCATTTCTATCTGTGTCTTTTTGATAGTCTCTGTCTGAATCTCAACATTACAGACGATCAACGCCTTAGCCAGACTGTCCCCTGCTGTCAGGAAGAGAATCGCAAATATTACAAAAAGGGCACTTGCCAATATCATGCAAATAAACATTTCACTTCCTCCTATACTTCAATCTTGCTGCTTTTGACCGCCAGCACATAAGATACCCCAAAAATAACCAACGCCACTGTTGCGCAAAAATGCCCTACGTCGGTCGTAAAATGGGAATCCAACAGCCCGCCACCCATACTGGACATTGCTACCACGATAACAATCGGCATAATCAGCATAACCATAGTTTCTGACTTTGCAGAAGTGATTGTTGTTTCAATCTCCTGCTCGATCTCGACCTTATCCCGGATAACTTCTTCCGTCTGTGTCAGAATATCTCCGAACCTGTCGCTCTTTCCTTCGATAACGCTGTAAATCGTTGCGAAACTACGGATATCCTCAATGTCGCTTCGATCTGCCAGATCCTGGAAGAGAACCTTCATCTCAATGCCGCCTCTGTCATACTGCAGAATAATATTTTCAACTTCTCTTACAATATCTGCTTTGGAACTATAAGAAAGTTTAAGATCTTCCAACGCTGACTTAACAGCTGCTACTTCCACATTGCCGGCCCGGACCGCCACACTCATCGACCCGAGGAAATCCTTAAACTGCAGTCGGAGTGACTTCTGTCTTTTCTCGATCGTACTGTCTGCATACATTTTTTCCAGATAGATTCCGGCGAGAAAACCAATCACAACAGAAACCGGAATCCAATGCCACCACGGAAAGCAAAAGGCTTGCCCCTATATAGACCGCTATATGTTCCATCTTACTCATATTGCATTTATAGTAGACTAGCATTTTACCGTTCATGCTTAATCCTCCGCATCTGCCAGATAATCGTAAATACCACTGGCAATAAATTTATCAGGGTGTACCATTTTATTGTGCGTCCGCTTCAAAGAACCGGACACTTTACGGACAGTTGTATTCTCATCCTCTTCGAACTTGAACAACGGATTCATAATGATCCTCCCGTTTTCCAGTCCTACAATCTCCGTGATTTCCATAGTCTTACGGGATTTATCCCTCATACGGGACAGATGAATAATAATATCTACCGCCGAGGCGATCTGCTGCCTGATAGCCTCCAGAGGCAGACCTGCTTCGCCACTCAGGACCATAGTTTCCAGACGGCTCAGCATATCCTCTGCAGAGTTTGCATGACCGGTAGACAAAGAACCGTCATGACCGGTATTCATGGCTTGCAGCATATCCAATGCTTCTGCTCCACGAACCTCTCCGACAACAATCCGCTCCGGTCTCATACGCAGGGAGGATTTGATCAGGTCACGAATTGTGATAGCACCTGCACCGGTGGAATTGGCATTACGGGTCTCCAGTCGTACCAGGTTGGGAACGTTTCTGATCTGCAGCTCGGCAGAGTCCTCAATCGTGATCACACGTTCATCGGAGGGAATATAATTGGATAACGCATTTAGGAATGTCGTCTTACCGGAACCGGTACCACCGCTGATAAAAATATTGTATTTGCCAATCACCAGCTTCTTAAGAAACTCTGCCGTTTCTTCATCCAAACTCCCAAGTTCAAGAAGTTTCTCCAGAAATACCGCCGCCTCCGGCGTAATGGATTTATAGCCGATCAGTTTCTGGATCGTCATACCCTCCTCCGGGAACCGGCGGATGGTAACGATCGGTCCGTTTAATGCAATGGGATCCAGGACGACATTAACACGGGATCCGTCTGCCAGTCTGGTATCTACGATAGGGTTACTTTCGTTGACACTTCTGCCCATGTCCTGTACAAATTTTGTGATAATATTGCGGAGTCGCTCCTGACTTTCAAATTTATCCGGAATTTGTTGCAGTTTTCCTGCCTTCTCGACGAAGATACAGTCATAACCGTTGATCATAACTTCCGTGATTGATTTATCCGAGATGATCTTGCCCAGGATACCCAGTCCACGAATTGACTCAAATACCGTATCTGCAAGACTCTTTCTGACTTTAAAGGAAATAGAAGAATAATAGGCAGTCTCCGGATCTACTGTTTCACACTGCTTCACCCTTAACTCCAGCATGGCATTGATCCGATCTTTTAACTGTTCATCCGGCAATTCGGAATAGCTGGGATCTCTGCTCACCATCTCCCTGATCTGTGTTATCTCTTCTGTAAAAAAGTCTCTCATTTCTTCTGCCCCTCAACCGTGTATTTTCTGTAGCTTCCCACTGATATACAAAAGTAAGCTGACGTTATAACAGCTGTAAAAGACAATTACTGCAGGCATCCTGCGCTGCCGCTGCAATAAATTGTCCCGGCTCCGGATTCTGTGCCGCATTTATTCTGCCAATCACCGGAATCTCACTGGGAACCGTGCTCTCTCTTCCCGTATAGAAATTCAAAAGACGCACCATCTTCTTGCCGTAAGCATTAATAATATGCATCTGATTCAAAAAGCCGGTCATCTTAGCAGATGCGATCCTGTCGGTCTTCTCTACGACCACAATCCGGTCTGCCAGTTCAAACACCACCTGTGCTTTAGCATCCATGCTGCAGCTCATATCCACAACGATCACATCGAACAATCCGCTCTTCTCAAATACTTCCATAAGTTCCTTCAGATCCTCCGTGGAAAGTTCATACACATCATTAGGACTTTCAAAATGATTCAAGTAGAAAAGATTGTTCTGTCCGGTCTGAAGCAGACTCTGGATCTTCATGGTAAAGTTCATGTTTTCACCAAGACATGCCGCAATTTCAGAGACACCCCTCACATCGGATCCCGGCAGATAGCATTCCTCCGAACCGATGTCCTCAAGTCCCAGATAGAGACATCGTAAGCCCTGTACAGCATATCTTGTGGCAGCACAAAGTGCTGTCGTTGTCTTGCCAGCGCCACCGACAGGGGAATATACAGCTATCACAGAGGTCTTCTTCTGCCCGGCCACCACTCCGGTGTCATACACCTCTAATATCTGCTGATAAATTTTGCTGATCCGCTGGTATTTACGGATTTTCTTAGTCTTTTGAAATTGTGATGCGACACCTTGCGTTTCATCCAGCAGCAGAATCGGAAGGAACCTTTTTCCGCCGTCCGCATGTCCATCATACACACTGGCATCAAAAAGCAGCACATCGAACTTCTGCGACATCAAAGCCTGTTCCAAGGTATTTTCATCTGTGAACACAGAGAGATTCAGATCCTCATATTCTTCCAATACACTGAGTATACGTTTTACATACTCTTCGTTAGTATCTGCGATTGCTATCTTTAGTATCATATGTCCTCTCCTCACCACAAATATTAAGAATCTTTTTTATTGAAATCTTTTTATATCATAAACCCGTTTTTTCCGTTTGTCAATTCTATAGAGTATATCATCATATCCTATAGAGTATATTTTTTGTAACGATTATTTGTTACACTAAGAACGTATAATATTGGAAAAGTGTAAAATTCAACTGTAAACAAAGCAAAGAATGGTAGATAAGGCGTGTGATAGTATTGGAACCAGATAAGGACTACAATTTGCTCGTAGGGTTACGAATCCGGGAGATACGTGAGGCCTTTCAAATGACCAGAGCAGAATTCAGTGAAAAATGTGATATTTCCGAAAGCTTTCTTGCAGCAGTGGAAAGCGGCAAAAAGAGTATCACTTCTAAAACCCTGTATAAAATATGTACTGCACTGAATGTATCGGCAGATTATTTTATTCTCGGGAAAAATAACGATTTTAAGACAGATACCGCTCTGGAATTGCTGAATTCTCTGGACGATTTTTCCAGAGAGTCGGCAATGCAGATCCTGAATCAGTATGTAATTGCCATTAACAACGTAAGATCCCGAAACGATAGCGCCAAGAAGCCTCAGACATGATATCTGAGGCTTCTTGTTTTCTTATGGAAACAGGCTTTAAGATTTCTGTTTTCTTTTTGTCAGGAATATGGTAATTTAAATTAAGATATCATTGAAAATCCAGGAGATTATCATGCAGGCTTTAATAGTACATTTTTTTATTATCTTTGCTTTCTATATTTTATCTGCATATGCAACCACAGACATCTTACGTTTACTTAAAGGAAGTACGCTCCCGGTCAATTCCGCTCACTGCTACTGTCCGAACTGCAACAGTAAGATAGCCCTGAAGGATCAGATTCCCATCCTTTCTTACTTCCTGAATCATGGGAAATGCAGGGTCTGTGGCTGTAAAATTCCTCCGAATGACTTATTTTTGGAAGTCTTTTTCTTCCTGTCCTTTTCTTCCATTACTTTACTTCTTCATTTTCAATGGAGTGCCTATTTTTATGCGTTGCACTCTATGAGGCCGTAAAGTGTATCTTTCTGTTCCGGCACGGGAAAAGAGAAAAAGAATTCGGGAAAAATTTCCTGCGCTCTCTTCTGAATAATCTCCTGCTTTTTCTCTTTCTTGCTTTTCCGTTTGCACTTCTTACCTTATAAGATGCCAGGCCGGAAATCACCATGGAAATAAACAATCCCCATCCTGCACTCATCTTTCTATCTCTCCGCACTGTAATTTTTTGAACCGTTTTTCGATTCTATATATGTGCTCTGATATTTTGTTTTAATTGTATCTATTTTTCCCATATGTCCATATATTTGATATCGGGGTCAAAAGCCTCCTACTTTGATGCTTATATCGTGGCGAGTCATAACAAAAAGAGAGAAGGAATGCTGCTTCCCTCTCTCTTTTTTTACATTTGATTATTTATTTTGCCTTCGGCGCAAACTTCTTTCTCAGTACATACCACAGAGCACCTGCCACGCATACGGAGGAATAAGCACCGCAGATGATACCTACCATCAAAGGCAATGCAAAATCACGGATACTGGTCACACCCCAGATGTACAACGCGCCTACCATTACCAGAGTGGTCAGGGAGGTAAATAAGCTTCGGGACAGTGTCTGGGTGATGCTGTGGTTTACAACATCCTGCAGATCATCCTTTTTGGTCATGACTGCCATATTCTCACGTACACGATCGAAGATTACGATGGTGGCGTTGATAGAGTAACCTACGATGGTCAGCAGACATGCGATAAAAGTATTGCTGACGGATACTCTTGCCAGTGCGTAGAAGGTGATGACTACCAGCACGTCATGGAGCAGGCAGGCAATACTGCTGACACCGAAACGGATGTCGCTGAAACGGAAGCGGATATAGATCAGCATGCAGATGATTGCTACTGCTACTGCCAGGATCGTATCGGACTTCATTTCATTACTGATGGTGGAACTGATGGTCTCGGAGGTGATCAGTGTCTCATCCACACCAAAGTTATCCACGAATACCTGATTCAAAGCCTGTCTCTGATCCACATCCAGAGAAGTAGTCTTGAAGATAACTTCGTTGGAGCCCTGTACGGTCTGGATCTGTACGGCGCTGCCGGTAGTGCTCTCGATCAGAGGTACCATCTCGCTGTTAATCTCTTCCAGCGTATAGCTCTTGTCAAAAGTGACAGTAGTTGCGGTACCGCCCTTGAACTCCAGGCTGTAGTTCAGTGCATCACCGGTGTTCATCTTGTAGACACCCATGGTGATAAATCCAACAGCGATCACTGCCAGAGACAATCCGAAGAAAATACCCTTCTTGCCGAGGAAATTCACAGTCTTGTGTTCCTTACCTACACCATACCACTTAGGATCCTTTAATCCCAGGGCATAAAAAGCTTTCATGATATACTTGGTCACCACCAGTGCAGTGAACATAGATAATACGATACCAAGTGCCAGGGTCTGTGCAAATCCCTTGACAGTACCGGGTCCTAACAGCCACAGCACTGCTGCTGCGATCAGGGTAGTCACATTACCGTCAATAATAGCGGACAGCGCCTTGTCATAACCGATCTGCATGGCACTCTTAACAGTCTTGCCTGTTGCCAGTTCCTCACGGATACGGGCAAATACGATAACGTTGGCATCCACTGCCATACCGATGGACAGGATGATACCTGCGATACCGGACAGGGTCAGGGTCAGGTCAAAGCCGTTCAGCAGCAATACTACCAATGCCACATAAATACCCAGTGCAATGACAGAAGCAAATCCGGGCAGGAAATATACTGCGATCATGAAAACAGCCACTACGATAAATCCGATCACAGCTGCTTTTAAACTAGTGGAGATTGCTTCCACACCCAACTGTGCACCTACGACCTTGGAATGCAGCTCTTCCAGCTCCAGCTTCAGTCCACCGATACGGATGGTGGAAGCCAGGCTCTCTGCCTCTTCATAGGAGCTCATAGGAGAGATCTGGGCATTACCATCGGAGAACACACCTTTTACGGAAGGAACACTTACAAAGGATCCATCATAGTAGATACCCAGGGTCTCGCCCTTCTCGTAAGCATTTCTGGTAGCCTCTTCAAACTTTTTAGTACCTTCCTCCGTCATTACCAGGTCTACCGCATAGGTGGAATTGCCCATCGTCTGGTCCTTGATAGAGCCTGCGGTAGCAGTCTTGACATCTGTACCCTCCAGCATGATGGATCCATCTGCCTTCAGTTCATCGATGGTCTTATTCAGAGCGTACGCATAGCTTACATTGCCCTGTGCATCGGTCACTGCCTGCATAGAGTAATTCGCATTGCCGTCCTTGTCTGTCTCTGCAATGAAATACAGGGAACCGGGACGTCCCAGCTCTTCCAGGATCTTGTTGGCATCTGTTACACCGGGGATCTCGATGTTGATACGATCGGTACCCTCCTGGTATACAATAGCCTCTTTACTGTAGTTCTCAACACGCTTCTGCAGCTTGGCAATAGTATCTGCCATGTCCGTTGCATCCGGCTCTTCATCGCCTACCACCTGGTAAGTGATGCTGACACCACCGGCCAGATCCAGTCCCAGACTTATGTCTGAAGCACTGGCAGTTCCTTCCGCATCTACGCCATACAGATCCACATAGCCGACACCCAGCAGGACCAGAAGGGCGCAGAGCAGAATGATGATTGCTTTACTTTTTTTCATCTTTCCTTTGTCCTTTCTATTCTTCTGAAGCTTCTGCTGCTTCCGCAGCCTTCAGCATGATAGCACATTCGATACGCTTTCTCTGCAGCTCACAGCCGATGTCATACGCATCATTGATATTGCCATGGAAATTATAGGAGTTCGCAGCACATCCGCCGCTGCAATAGAACTTGGCAAAACACTTCTTACACTTGTCCTTTGCATAGACATTACAGCATTTGAACTCGTCACGGATATCATCTCTTACCACACCGGTATCCACATTGCCCATGAGGAACTTCTCATTACCCACGAACTGGTGGCATGGATACAAGTCTCCCCAGGGAGTAACCGCCAGATATTCGGTGCCGGATCCGCAGCCGGAGAGTCTCTTGGCTACGCAGGGGCCGCCCTGCAGATCGATCATAAAGTGGAAGAAATTAAAGCCTTTACCAGCTTTCTTTCGCTTAATGATTTCTTTTGCAAGGATATCATACTGTTCACAAAGGAACGGAATATCCTCTTCTCTTATGGCATAGGAATCTGTTGGCTGCGCAACAACAGGTTCAACCGAAATCTGCTCAAATCCTTCATCAGCAAGATGAAGAACATCTTCTGAAAAATCCAGATTATTATGTGTAAATGTACCTCTTACATAATAATTCATCTGATTTCTGCTCTCTGCCACTTTCTTGAACTTAGGCATTATAATGTCATATGAACTTCCATGATTGTTTCTTGTAGGACGCATAAGGTCGTTAATCTCCTTACGTCCATCAATACTAAGAACAATATTGCTCATTTCCTTATTGGCGAAATCAAGAATCTCGTCATTAAGAAGAATACCATTAGTCGTAAGTGTGAATCTGAACTTCTTATTATTAGCTTCTTCTATGCTTCTTCCATATTCGACAAGCTGCTTAACAACCTCGAAATTCATTGTTGGCTCACCGCCAAAGAAGTCTACCTCAAGATTCTTTCTTGAGCCTGAATTGGCAACAAGGAAATCAAGCGCCTTCTTTCCTACCTCGTAGCTCATAAGAGCTCTTCTTCCATGATATTCGCCTTCTTCTGCAAAGCAATATTTACATGCAAGATTACAGTCATGTGCTATATGAAGACATAAAGCCTTAACAACTGTAGGTCTGTCCTTAAAATTATCTATATATGGTTCATATATATCTTCTGTAAAGAGCTGGCCTGCTTCCTTAAGTTCACCAATCTCTTCATATGCCTCTTTAATATCCTGAACAGAATATCTGTCTTTAAGAGCATCTGTAATCTGCTCAAGAGTATTATTCTCGTAAAGTCCTATAATATCGTATACCATGTCATCAACAACATGTACTGAGCCGCTGTTGACATCCAATACGATGTTATAGCCGTTATTCTTATACTGATGTATCATTAAAAAGCCTCCAAACCGTAAATGTTCTCTATACATTTACGAAAAATAAGAGAGTGCAGAATAGTTCGACACTCTCTTACTAAAAATACTAGTTATTCTTATTCTCACAGCTCTGGTTACCAACTGTGCAAGATGTCTTACATGCTGACTGGCAAGATGTCTGGCATTCGCCGCAACCACCCTTAACTACAGTGCTCTTCATTGTCTTTTCTGTCAAAGTTTTGATTCTCTTCATCTTTATCGCCTCCTACTAGCATTATTAATGGATATTTTATCACATGTCCTGTCATTTGTCATCATTATTTTTTTACATTCTACTTGTAAATACGCATTTCTGCCATGTTTTATGACAGAAATGCACCGATTGCCCCTCCACCGAGGCAGATCAATGTATTAAGCAACCCGGATTGTATGATTCCCTGTGCATTTCCACGCACGATCAAAGATAACACAAGCAGGAGCACCGCATAGAACAATCCGAGCAACACGCCCCACAACAACCGCTTTACTTCCATGCATTTACCGATGAAGAATCCGCCGATGGCACTCGACAGCAGATAGATAAACACAACACCCAGTTCTACAACATTCTCACTCAATCCCAGCTTATACAATGCAAATGCCAGAATTAAAAGCAAAAGCCCGGTCACAATGTACGCTGCAACCAGTGCCTTTAAAACACAAAACGCAACCCGTTTTTCCATATAGACTCCCATTCGTCCGGTGTGGCAGACCGCCATACCCACTTGCTTTGGTTATATATATGAAAAATGAGTTGCGTTTATTACTTTCTATTTCACTTATTTACGCTTTCGCACTGGCTTTTTTCTTTGGTTCCTCCACGAGTTCCCCCGCCTTCTTCAAGGCAAGCTTCGTGATGACCGGTCCGATCAACTCATAGATTACGACACCACACAACACGATTGTCTGGATCTGTGCGGCATACTGCGGCAGAGATTTTCCGGCAGAGGTTGCAAGTCCGATGGCAACACCCTCCTGTGGCACAAGCGTCAGACCAAGCCATTTCTGGACAACCTTCGGTGCCTTCGAGATCTTCGCCCCGAACGCTGCCCCCAGCGCTTTACCAATGATACGACCTACGACATAGACCGCTCCAACAACTCCGACAGATACAATGACCGTGACATCCAGCGATGCTCCGGACAAGATGAAGAACATCATGTAAATCGGTGGCGTGATCCGGTCCAGCGGCTCATAGATCTTGTCGCTCTGCTTTGAAATATTCGCAAAGATCGTACTAAGCATCATGCATGCAAGCAATGACGAAAATCCTACCATATCAGAAACGCCCACGCACA
>OHFE01000618.1_pt1 | contig 11735 bp, 14 predicted proteins | sample 1567471 | NCBI WGS metagenome assembly OHFE01 (sample SAMEA3879513, study PRJEB24766) | human gut metagenome | biome: human-associated habitat; feature: feces | place: USA | collected 1985/1987 | reverse complement strand
CATGCCCGGTTAAACGCCTCGATGATTGCTGGGGTTTGCTCCCCATAGAAATAGTTGTCATAAGGCGTGTACTCATCTGGCGTATTCTTCGACATATCATGGAACTCAATATTTCGAGTCGCCTCCACATCTGTCAGTTCTGGAATATAAGCAGCAATCCACTGATAAGCCTTTTTTACAGCTTGCCTGTGTTTTTCCAGATATTCATCATATTTTTGAGACATTGGATTCTCCTTTCTGATAGATAACCCGATCACAAGCAACTTTGTTTACCACGCTGGTTGTGTAGTCGATTGTAGGTACCTCATGCTGCTCGAAATGGATTACTATGGAAAAATCAGTGATTAAATCATTTTCGGAATGCACCATCGATTCAGCTCGGTTGATAAGTTCTTGACCTGCGTCTTTTATTTGCTGAACAAGAGCATTACGATACCCATTAGCCATTTTTTTCGATCTCCTTTCTCAATTTATGAGCCATAGCCACCTGTTCCTCAAGCCCCGGCATATGAGGGCAGGGGTAATCGAGACCACAAAATAGACAAGTAACACCTCTCGTAAGAGTAAAGCATCGATTGCATAAAACCCGACAACTTTCTTTAAGTGAATCGTTTTCATTTTCGAGTTTTGAAAGCTTTTCATGGTATTCAGCCTGAAGGTCTGACAACTGTCTTTTCAGTTGTGCATTCTCTTCAGTAGCATCTGACGAAAGTGCTTTTCTGAACTCCTCAAGATTCATGTTTCTTTTCTCCTTTCAGAAATATCACTCTTGATCGAGCCGTGCTTGTTTAAGGATGCGACCAATTTCGTAAACAGATTTTGCCTGTGCAATTTTTCTCTTGACTTCTTCGCTATAGCAAAGTTCCGTTGCAATATCAATCGCATCCTTTTTCTCGGCATCAAGAATTGTTTTTGCTTTCATAGTTCATCGGTTTGTGGGAATTTGTATTGCTGGGTTCTGCGAGACAGTCATTGCACGGGTCTTTGGACTCTTCAAGACCATGGTACTTGCAAGATTTACAATATTGGTAAAAATAGACTTCCTTTTCTTCATTCATCTGCAAAAAACTCCTTACAAAATCCACAGGATGCACTTCACAGTTAAAGCAATGACGATGGCAGAAACACAAAGACAAGATACCAGCGCGATAGCCTGCCCGATTTTATAAGCGACAGTATTCATTCTGTCTGAATTGTTGGTATTGTTATGCATATTCATCCTCCAAACTGAAGTCCGAGATGAGAATATAAATCTTTATAAAGGATCTTCTCCAACTCGTCCTTATACATTGTTACAACTTTGCCGTCTACTACACGGCTTACAGTTTCTCTCAAAATGGGAGCTGCTATATCAGCAGTAACCGGGGCTTTGACATCTTGCCATAATCGGTTCTGGTAAATATCCCAATGCTTCCATTTTCTTGTGCTCACAGGTCTCGACAAAAGGACATTCACGGCATTGCTTCGTCAGTCTTGCCAACGCCATCGTCCGTAACCTTCTTTCTCAGGTATCGCTCAATGTTTTTGCACCGATTTCGATTTGAGCATCGAATGACCGTGTCGGATATGACGATCTCTTCATTCATTCCATATGCTTTTTGCGGTCGTTGAACATCTGGATCGAAGTCCATGCAAGCAGAGCTATACTCCGCGACATCAATTGTTATCATCTTTTCTCCTTTCTCAGGCAGCTTTGGGTTTATAGCTGCCGACATACTTGGTTTCGTTGAAATTCCGCTTCTCGCTTAACGCTCGACTGATAGCCAAATCAATGCCGGAACGGGACTTCAAATGGTAGTAATATAAATCTTTGAACGGAGTATTTAAGCGATCGGTTCGCCCAGCTGACTGCTTCATAATTTTGTAGGAGTAATTCTGCGAGTAGAACACAATGGTATCTGTGCTAATGCAGTTCCAACCTTCGGCTCCAGCAGTATACTGAACCAGATACACCCAGCTGTCGCAAATCGGAATCGGTTGATGCTTGTGACCGTTCCATTCTGCAATCTCAACATTTTCTCCATAGTAGAGATTTTTCAGGATATCAAGCTCGTAGTCGAAATTGTAGAAGACGATCATTTTAGGATGTTTCTCAAACAGCTCCATTAGAGCGATTTGTCTGGACTCATCCTCGTTTACGATGCGTCGCCATACATAGCAGAGCTCCCCAGCATTGACAATTGGCTCGTTTTTATATGGATTCCAGCGAAGACGGCTTGTCTCTTTATACTTTGCAACATCATAACTGACATAGACATCCTCATGGTGCGAACAGGTTTCCCGCTTAAAATCCATATCCACAAGAATGCGATTACGAAGCCGGATGAGTCGTCCCACTCCCAAATATCTGTCTACTTTCGGATACTTTCCATTCACCCAGGTCATGACCATGTGCTCTTCTTTGAAAGCTGTACGGTTTTTGTAAAAGCCGTTTGCTACGAAGACAGGAATATAATCCTCCCATGTGTCTCCTGGGGTCGCGGATAGTAGAATCCATTCATTAAACTTGGCGATTTTCAGAAATGCTTTTACCCATGCACCCGAACCGACAACGCGCTGCTCGTCAAATATAAAGAATGCGTCCGTAACCGTTGCATACTTCCCGATATTGTTCCAGGAATCAACGACGACCTTATTTTTATAGGTATTGACTTCCGCGTGAACAGAGAGAAGGAAGGGCGAAAGCTCACCCTCCCATTCCAAAGTATCTCTTTTTCTCGCCGTGGTGATGATGTACAGGTCTTTTGGCGTACCCGGCATCCGAATATAATTCTTTGTGCCGAGCTTACCGCCATTCTGTTTGTAATAATAGGCTAAAGCTGTTCTGGATTTGCCACTACCGACACCGCCACAGAGAATGCAGCCGTTTTTCATTCTCTCAACAGCATCTGTTTGATAATCTCGAAGTGATATGCCTGCCATCAGCGCCCTCCGAAGATCCGACGCAGCACCCAGACATTAGAATAATACATTGTCGTGAACCAGTAGTTCTCTTTATTGTCGTTGTCTGTCATCGGTTCTGTCAGAGAGTTTCCGACCTTTACATATCCTGCTACCCCCAAAAGTGAAAGCTGAATATAACACATAAGCGCCACCGTTTCATCGATATCCTGTGCAACGACGAGAAGATGATTTTGGTAGTTCAGGTTTACTTTTTCCAACTGCTTCCTTGCAGTGTGGATTCCGGCAATCAATGTGGCCCCAGCTCCGCAGCACGGATCGTTAATTGAAATATAACCGTCCTGTTCTACCTTTTTTACCGTGTCGTCCATCGTCATTTCAGCCATTAGCTCACAGACATGATACGGCGTAAAGATCTGTCCATTATGCTCGTTGCCGAGATTGAGAGACATAAAAATGCTGCCCAGAAAATCTTGCTCCGGATTTTTCTCCAAAGCCAAGACCGTCTGAGCAGCCAGTTCAGGAAACAACTCTTGATCCTGCTTATTGTACTTTTTGATGACTTCCAAATATAACGCTTCTCGCTTATCCCGGTGCTCCTTATCAAGAGGATTAGATAGTGAACAAGCGAACATAGTAATGAAGTCACGCCAAACATCCCAAGCCCGATACCGGTTAGTCAACCGTCCGAATGCATCTAAGAAAGCTTTTTCCGGAGACAAAACCTTTTTGCATTTTTTCCCAGCGGGCTTTTTTTGCTTTGGCGTTTCTTCTTTTTCCTCAGGCTCAGTCGTTTGCGGAAGCTCTTCCGCCGGCTGATGAGGAGCAGTCTGAGTAACTGCTTTAGATTTAGTAGCCTTTTTGCGTTTCTTCTTTTTCTGCCACAACATGGCTTTACCTCCTTTCGGTTATTAAAGGGAATAAGGCTGTTTCCTCTTACCGTCATAGGCGTGCACACCTAATCGAGACCTTACTGGACATTTAACCAGACATGTACTAAGCTGGCACCTATTCACCTTTAGAAGGGCATCTCCTCAGGACCCTCCGTTTCGGCATACTTTTCAGCGAATTCGTCTTCTTCAATGGTGACATACATCGTCTTAAGGTATGCCTTGACGCCAGTCTTACCATTGACCTCCCAGTTGTAGGGACGGATAGTCAGGTCGACATTGCGGATCTCTGCGAAGTCCAGAGTTCCGATAGACTCCTCATCCAGCTGAGTCTTAGCTCGACGAGTAATCATAATAACCTTCGGGGGAATGTTGTCGAAGCTGACCGCCACCTGAATATAATGGCGAGGAGCCTCGTCCTCATCACGAGGAGCCAGAACACGAACATTCCAGCCATCCGCAATAAGCTTCTGCGCCATATCGGGATCTTCAATGACCACGCAGAAATTGCGAGAGCCAGCACGATTGTACTTGGACTCCTCACCCTTAAAGTTGCGGAAGATAATTCGAGCATTCTCGATGATGATGTTGTCTACTGCTTTGTAAGCCATAATTAGTTTCTCCTTTCAATTTTTGCGTTTATCGCATGGAAATGGACAAGTCCTGCACTCCTCATTGGGAATACAGGACTCGGTAGAATCAGCCGTACACAAAATATAAATGAATACAGCAATTAACAGAATTAAAATCATAAGCATTACCTCACATCAAACGGCGTAGTATCGTCCTCATGAGGCTCGCCTGCTCCGAACCACGGTGGTGTGTTATCCGAAACATACGGTTCGTCCGCCGCAAAGCGTTCGAAGTCACCATAAACAGACAGAGACTTGACTGCTTCGTCTACCATGTTGTTGTAATAACCACGGTCAATGTCACCCTGTTTGTCCAGCTGCTTGACCATCTCGGACTCAAGCCAGCGGAAGCCCTTAGAACCCGTAGCAGCAGCGTAACCCTTTTCACCGGTCTTCTTGTTTTCAGTCTCACGAAGCAGAATGCCACCTCCGCAGCCAGGCTTAATCGGGCAGAACTGCCCAACCTTTCCGATGAAGTGGTAGTCGTGACCCTTGGCGATTTCGCCCGTTAGTTCTTCGACACGCTCACATTCAGTGGGCATCGGCTCAGTCATGCGTTTAGAATCGGTAATCTGTTTCCACAGTTTATCTCTTTCCGCTTCAAGGGCACTTACATCCGGCAAAGCCTCGTTCATGTCAAGATAGAGCGAGGACGTCACAGATTTCGTCTCGCACATATCCTCGAACTCGATGTTCTCCTTGCTGAACAGCGTCTTGAAAACATAAGGAATCTGGAACTGTGTACCGGTTGCCGTCCACGCATACGGATGCTTCTTGTTCTCCTTGCAAATATCCTTTGCAGAGTCGATGTAATTTTTCCCATACAGGTCGCAGCACTTCTCAACCGTAGCATATCGAGCAATATAAACTGCGTCGTTCACCAGACACATACGATCATAGGTTGCTTCGTGCTCAAAGTTGTACCCATACAGTTTGCCGTATTCAGTCACGAACTTGATGATCTCAGGCGTTGCGTCTGGAATCTTGATGGAGTCGGTTTTGATGTGCGCTACAGTAAAGCCCTGACTCTGAACAGCGTGCTTGAGATTGACCATAAACAGAGCTCCACGCTTCGCGACGATGTTATCCTTGTTACGATTATCTCGGAACGGATTTTCAAACCCGGCTGAAGTCAGACCATATACCGAGTTAATTGCAATCTTCAGAGCCTGCGCCAAATCAGCCGCTGCATTTTCGTCAGTCAGGTATTTAGCCAATGCACCGCCCAGCATTTTCTTGGCTTTATCAAAATCCTTATGCTTGATTGCGATACGAGCCTGAAGAATTTCGTTGAATCGCTTTGTGTATTCCGGTCCGAAGAGTTCTTCCGCTACGATACTGCTCGGATGCATGGATGCAATATCCAGCAGAGCAATGTTGCTGTACATGCCGGGTTCAGAATATACATAGCCGCCCTCACCAACTTCTTCGCCTCTGTAGACGGACTTACCGCCCTCGAATGTGTAGCCAGGAAAGATGGGACGATGGTTTTTATCGAACTGTGTGAACTCGTCATAGTCTTCAAGCCCCATTGTAAACGGAAGATCCGCATTAGGGTCGAAGATTTGACTCTCGTCACCCATGAAACGGTAGTTGAACTGATCCTGAGGCTTGCGGTTGTTACCAAATATAATTCTGGTAGTCAGCGAGTTCGTTGTATCATTGACGGACATCCCCGCCACATCTGCCAGAATCTGACGAGCCGTGAAGTCCGCTTTACGAGCATTAAAGGTTGCTTCTGTCGCAATGACATCATTGTCACAATACTCGGCGACCTTCTGCCACATGCTCTCCGGAACAGGCTGGTCCCACGGAAGACCAAGCTCCTGATGGTGGATGCCGAGTTCGATCTCCCACTTCTTCAAGCTCTGTTTTTTCGAGCAGAAGTCATAAACATCAGTGTAAGAGACATTATAGGCTTCGCCAAAGAAGCAATTTGCGCTGCCGTTGATGATCTTTGTCGAGAGATTATAAAGCTGTTCATTCGTATACCCCATCAACCGGGCGTAGAGAATATGATTATCGTATCTGCGACAGTTGAAACCAACCAGACGGAATCGCATCAGCTCTTCAATCTCAGTCGGGGTAGGGTTAATCATACGAACCACCGGCTTGCCCTCGCCCTCGATTTTCCAGTTCACCAAGAACAGGTTCGGAAACACCTCAACATCGTAAAATACAAGCTTGGCGTCATCATTTTTTGCTCCTGCTGACTGGTCTGCGGACTTAAACTGCATCTTGTTTACTAACTTGATACAGTAATCCGCTTGATGTGTGCTGCTTGCCGCAAATGCCAAGACAGCATTACGCATATCAGTCACATCATAATTGAGTCCGCTTGCATAAGCATCCTCAAGAATTTTGTAAATGAAGTCGATACTGGGCTTTGTTGCTGGATGGTACTCCTTGTTCAGATTTCGCTTGATTTGCGTTCTAAGCCCTTTCTCGCTCTTCACTCCTTCAAAATTTATCACTTGTTTTTCTCCTTTCAGTGGTAAACCCGAGTTGATCGTTGCGATAGGCAGATCATTACACTTTGTCAGCTTTCTGCGCAGCGAGCTTTTACCGGTGAAGACTTTCACTTCAATATGATCGTCGTACACTCGGCTGAGCTTGCTGACATCACCGGCATAAATATAATGAAGGTGGATGCCCTGACCGCTTTTGCTGAGTTCAGCATAGGTCGGCGGCCATTTACTCGCTTCTTTGAGATTCAGTTCATACGACTTATTGCCGTCCATATCCTGAATATCAAAGTCGATAACAATGTGGTTCTCCGGGACTTTCACATAATGCAATCTGGATGTGGACAGGTCGCTCAACTTAGTAGAAACTTCATCCCATTTGGAAGTTGGTGTCTCTTTAGCCGAAGCATACTGAGCAGGGCAATCTGCGCATTCTCTATCGAAGACCGATTTCTGTTTTAAGAATTCGATCAGTTTATGCTCAGGCTCGTCTTGCTCGGTAAGTGCCTTATCCTCGAATTTCTCGGTTCGGAAGCCAATGTAATAACTTCGCACACGAGTTCCGTCATCGAGATTGAACCTCTCCTTGTAATCCCGGAAGTAGTTTTTAAGTTCCTCCTTAAATATCCTCTGAGAGAATGGGAAGGTGACTTTTGCCTCATCACAATAGGTTTTATACATCTCCCACGAGGCTTTGAGAGTTGTCCCGTCTTCTTTCTTGAAGACATGGTAAGAATCAATAATGAAGTTATAGAAATCATTAGATGCACCGAGCATCGTCACGGGAATATAATCATCGTATCTGCCCGGATTCTCCAGATAGACTTCCTGACAATGATAAGCAATCGCACCGAGCTCAAATTCGATCTGCTTTGTCACCGCCTTGTATTCCTTGGGACTCAATTTATTTCCGGAAGGGGACACATCGATCAATCGTCTGATGAGACCTGACTTTGCGTCCGTAATCTTGACCGGTTTATTGGTGCCCATAAACAGGAAGCACTTGAAGCGGTTTGCATAGGTCGATTTGAACTTTTCGTTTACTGTCATCAGTTCGTGAGAAACCAAACTGTTCAGTCGGGTGTTATCCTCAATACGAGACAGATCACCATCATGCTGAATCGCCACAAGTGGGTTTGTCTTAAATGCCTCCAGCGCAAAGGAGTTACTGGATGAACCCAGTGCCTTAGCATCAAAGACCGAGTAATATCCTTCAAAAAGTTGCTGAACAATGTTCAGAACTGTAGATTTACCCGTACCTGCTGCACCGTACAGAACCATAAATTTCTGCAATTTCTTCGACTCTCCACAGACAATAGAACCAATAGCCCATTCAATTTTCGTTCGCTCTTCTTCAGAGTAAATTGTGGACATCAACTTATTCCATGCATCCGTGGTCCCTTCCTCAAGAGGATAGTTCAGCCGCTTACTTGCATAGTCTTTTTTGTTCGTCGGAGTATTGGAGAATATAAGTTTCTCATCAAGCATGTGGAAAGAATCTCGCATCTGCTTTTGACAGTATTTGTGCCACGAATCGATCATTCCGGATTCGGAATCCCACATGTGCAGAACTTTAATACTTGAATCAAAGTTTTTGCGGTTTTCCTCTGCATACTTGTCAAGTTCCCGGTCAATAAGCTGGAGCGCATCTTGCTCATCCGTAGACCATAAACCTCGGTCTTCTAACCAAATGGCATAGAAGTCACCGCCTCTAATCATCAGGTCGGAGCTTTTCTTAATGATAAACTTCGGATAGATTTCTATTACACCACGCTTCGTACTACGGGTCGAAATCATTAAAAAGTCGATCATCGAAGTTCTTTAGTCTCCTTCCGTTTTTCTAAGCTCCTTGATTTCGTTTTTAAGGTTCCCGATCTCGTCACGCATACTGCGAATCTTCAAGTCCTGGATAAGCATGTGCACAGTCATAACCGTGGCGACCATGACGGTGCTGCGATTGAAAGACCTCTGTTTTCTGAGCGTCTTAGCAAACACACGCATCGCAGTTTCGGAGCAGCGAAGACTTCCGAAAATATAACGAATCATTTCATCCATGTTTCTTTTCTCCTTTCATGTCGGCAAGAAATTGATCGATCGTTTCAAACTTCCAAGCCTTCGGCTCTCTCAACGAAAATATAAATTCCTGTCCGTTGATTTTGCGAATTCGAATGCTGTTTTTACCATTTGGGAAGTATTCTTTTACCTCCTTTGCCTGGTCGGGCAAGCATGTCTGAAAAAACCCGTACACTTGCGTATGAATCATGATAATTCTCCTTTATAGGATGCTGTCCAAATACCAATTCATCTGCCACCAGATTTCGACAGTTCTCATGTCATACTTGCAGCGTTCGACGGTAAACAAACCGCCTTCGCCATTTCGCTTGTATTTGCGGTTCATAAATCGAGATATTACATCGTCCGTATACGCCGCATCAAATCGAGAATCACTCATCGACCCTAAACCCAGACTGACAATCATGTTCCAGAACCACTGTCCCATGCGATTGCCGATATCTGGGTCGGTCATAATATGTTCTTCGCAACGAAACGCTAAGGCAATAAGCATCTCCAATACACTGCAAGGGCGGTTATCCAGATAACTGGCAATCATAAGACCCTCGTATTCTTTTTCATAACCAAAACGATACCGGAGGTCTATCCCATCTTCTGCTCGATTTCCGTCCATCGGCAGCATATATTGAAAATCAATATTATGCAGATGACGAAGAAGCTTCTGATAAGACAGCCTCCGGCTATATCGTTCGTTACATACGAGCTGACACATCCACTCAAAATATTCATTGTTCAGCTCAATTTCAGTCATTCGATCCTCCTATTAGTAGTTGGAGCCTTCCGCCACATCGGAGAAAGAGCGATTGTCTCTGAGAATTTCATAGTCACATCTCAGGCAATCGTTACGAATAAAGACCGAATCATCCTCATACTCTCCGAAATGTTCAGCAAAGTCCTCGCCAACAGTGGCCTCAATATCCTCGACGACTTCATCTTCATCGTCGGCAAGGACTCCGTCACCAGCATAATAGACCAGACTGATCTGAGTGTAATTGTCATTCTCACCGTAGTCGTCCGGAGAGATGACATAAGGTTCATTGGGCATAGGCTCATCCTTTTTTTCTTCAGTATTTTTCTTGCTATGCTCCGTGTAATTGGTATAACCCTCTTCCTGAAGCTTGGCAGCATAATTCACCAGGTCGGGTTTCAGCTTGGCAATATCTGCCTTATGCTGATTCTCCTTCTGTTTTTCATTGCTCTTTTCATTCTTGGCAATATTAGTGTTTACGGGCTTTCTTTCGGCAAATGCTGCTTTACACTTGGTTCGTAATGGTCGATGTGGTTGTGGGTGAGCAGTACCATATCAACACCTTCAGTAATGTCGCTAATAGGCATTACGAGATGTACCCTCGGATTCTTATATACACCGAGAGCTGATTGCAGGGTTCCTTTGTCGGCAAATACGGGGTCAATAAGAATGGTATGTCCTGCATAGTTGATTTTCAAGGTGGCACTGCGTACCAACCGAATAATTGCTTTTTCGTTCATGATGTTATGTTTTGTATTATTTTTCGGGTACAAAGTTCGAAAGGATATCCCAATGTCTCTATGCCTTAAAAACAGGAATATATGCCATTTTGATAAAAGAATGATGTATATTTGCAGAAAGCAAAAAACAAGAGTGATGAAAGCTATAATCAATCCCGAAAGACTTGTAAGCGTTCCGTTCAATAAAACGCAATGTGGCGTAGACTTCTACATTAACACAGGCGAAAGCAAGGACATCTGTGGTGTCTTGACCGAGCATAAGGCGTTTAAGACAGATTTTTTCAGCTTCTATTTCTTTCGTCGTGCCAATGGATATTTGTTGCTGAACTTCCGAAAAGTGGAGTTACGGGATGGTATGGTGCTGCTTTTGTCGCCGCACCAGCAACAGGAATGGCACGTGAACGAGGTAGAACTAGATTACACTTTTCTTATTTTCCGCGAAGACTTTATGCGCACGTTCATTGCTGACAAGTTCTTCGTATATCGGCTGTTGTATTATTATCAGACTGATACACCGCCCTACTTGTTTGCCGAGCCGGAGGAGCTGACGGAATATATGCGCCTCTTAAAAAAGATAAAACAAGAACTACAACATCCTGTGGTAGACACTTACAACCTCATTGTGTCAGTGCTTTATTATCTACTGGTAATTATCAACCGGGCATACGCTCAAACTTATCGTCTACCTGTCGAAGTGCCAAAAAACAATTACGCATTCAAATTCAAGGACTTACTCGAAAAACATATCCGAACGACACAGCGCGTTCAAGAATATGCTGATATGCTTCGGGTAAGTCGTATCACCTTGAATAATTCTGTCATGGCGCAATTTGGTGTATCAGCCATTCACTTACTCAAGCAACGTCTTTTGGAAGAGCTGAAAAATGAGCTACTGTTCTCCAATCTGAATGTGAGCCAACTGGCAGACGAGTTCCACTTTTCCGACCCCAGTCACCTCATGCGTTTTTTCAAAAAAGAAACAGGCAAGACTTTTACCCAATATCTAATGAATTACAAAAGAGGAATATATGAATAGAAATTTCATATTTGGCAAATGAATTCCATATTTAAGATATTTATTTTTTTGAATAACTATATTTTTCGTCATAAAGGTTCATTCTGCCAGTCCATAGAAATACCAATCGCTTTGTAATTGACATTCTTTTTTTGAAGAATCTTAAAAAATACAAAAACACCCAATTTTACATTCTTGGGTGTAAAAAAGGGTGTAAATCTCGCAAATGCTTGATTTACACCCTTTATTGCGGAGAGACAGGGATTCGAAC
>OHFE01000609.1_pt1 | contig 11916 bp, 10 predicted proteins | sample 1567471 | NCBI WGS metagenome assembly OHFE01 (sample SAMEA3879513, study PRJEB24766) | human gut metagenome | biome: human-associated habitat; feature: feces | place: USA | collected 1985/1987 | reverse complement strand
TAACGCTTCTTACACTGATATATCCATATCCCGACTTATCAACCGTAAAAGGCTGGTCTACAGTAAATTGCACTCCATTCTTTGAAATAAACTTTGTCCCTACCTCATAATGCGTGCCAGGCTCGGCAAAAACACGTACATAAGTAGAGGAGCCAAGCGCTTCTTTTCTCGGACTTACACCGAACAACGCGGCCGATTTGTCCAGATATTCGCCTGTTGCCGACTTGGGGAAAATCTGCGCCTCCACTATGGCAATATCCTTTATCGCTTTTTGCGCCACCTTTGCAGTACCATAAGCGACACCATTAAGTACAGAACCGTCCGCAATGTTTGAAACGCGGTCGGTCTTGTTTAAAAACATTTCAATCCACAAATTCTTCAAATTTGCAATCGTATTCGCTGTTTTCGTAATCATTGTAAATATATTTAAATAGGAACATTAATAACAAAATCTTCTCTCGTCACGGTTGTAGCCTTCACCTTCATAAACACCGCGTCTTCTTTTTTTACCAAATCAAGAAGCTCTGCACTCGCCCATCGGTTATCTCTTTGAAACATATTCATAAGGGACTTAAATATTACCGGGTATTGTATTGCATTTGTTGTCTGACCTACAAAATCAGATGGAAGTCCGTAGTCCTTGAATTCCGGAATACATCCTTTCAAAGCCTCCAATATGATTTTTAATGCCTGCTCCATAGATGTACCGAATTTCTTCACCTTCAAATCATCATTCTTAAACTCAAACTCCGTATCTATGTCTTTACCCAACACGTTCTCGCCTACCAGTGTATCTACCACATTATCCACATAGTTTACACCGATATTGCGAAGATTTACAGCAAAAGTATTACTTCCTTGACCTGCCTTATAATCCTCTTCTATAATGTATTGTGGTGTGGTTATAGAGGTCCAGTCGTCTTCCGGGTCCGTCATTGCGATTTCTTCCGCTACATTTTCAAACGTCTCGCCTGTCCTTAACTGCTTGTCAAGCTGTAGAGTGTTCTGTCTTCCAAGCGTTGCACTTCTTAACCATCTGTCAGAATTTTTTATTGTCAATATCTTTGTTTCCACTTCCGAAAAATTGTCTAATATTTCCCACATAGAAATATCGTCCAACTTGTTTTCATGGAGTTGAAACATAGGCTCTACGATATTGATTTGTGCAATCATCTTGTCAAGTTCGTAGAATGACTGTGCGTTTATCTCGCCTCCCTGGTAATAGTCCACTATATAGGGGTAATGATTATTACAAAAATCAACATAATCCTGGAAGAACTTCTTTATGTCGTACCCTGTAATATTCTTGAATTTGGCGTATGCCGTTTCCATTACTGCATCCATCCTTTATCCTCCTTTTATAACAACGTTGCTAAAGAAGCCGCCAAATCGTTCACACCTTTCTGTATTGCTGCGGCCGTACAAATTTTAGTGAGTGCTGTTTTTGCTTTCTGTTCTCCTGCTACAGCTTCCAAAGGCGCTATCGCTGTCATTGTAAGCGAATATTCCCAAATCATATTGCGCTGCAAACTCTGATTCAATACCAACCCTGTAGGAGGCACAACTACCAAATAACTCTCACCCAAAGCCATATTATAAAAGTAAAGACGGAATGGCAAGCCGTCCTTATCCACACCGTTACTTTTTGATATGATAGCTTGCAATATCTTCGTGCATCCATATCCATTTTTTACAGATGGGTCAAATGAAGCTGATTTTAAAGAATTCGTACTTTTCCCCGAAACATCGCTTAAACTCCATTTTCCGGCTGACAGACTATAGGCCGCTCCTGCCAAACTTGACGCACCACCGCCAAGCGACAACAACAACTTGAAAGTACGTCCGAAATCTCCTCTTATCGTTATATCCTGCGGTACAAAAGTAGGAGAAGACAACACCGTAACGCCCCCTGCCGTATTCCTTATGTTTTCCCTTTTTGCTTCCGTCTTGCTTATCGCATTCGGATTAATGGGGAATGTAAAAAAGTCTATCGTATTGTTCTTTGAATCTGCCAATTCAAGCGTACAGAGATACACCTCAAAATCGTTCGGAAATTGAGATGCTAATATAGCTCTTCCAGCCGTCTCCATCAAAGACCCTGCTTTTTGTATTGCTGATTGTGCGACATTTGCCATTGTATCAATTATTTCTTCAAAAATACGAAATTATTATCAATCCGAAAAAGTTACCGTACTTTTTATTCCGTCAAACTGCAATGGGTTAACTACCGCTACCGCACCGACCCCAGCACCGAATCCGGCTTTACCTCCATCCATCGCAGCCGAACTTGCAAGCGCTGTTTGCCATGCGTTCTTTAGTGTCATTATCTGGTTCTCCACATTATTCAATAGCTGTATCAAAGTGTTCGCCAGTGTTAGAGGTTCCTTCGCATTGTTTATATTGACTTTCTGTCCGGTCATAAGCTTTATTAGGTTCTGCGTTAACTGAATCATTTCCGCATCATTGTCATAGCCCAGCACTACACCGCTTTCATCCATTGTTATATGGCTTTTCCCGTCGTGGAAATTAACGTCTACAGTGTTGGGGTCGGCCTTTATTACGGTTGTCTTGTCCTGGGTCTTCCACGTAAAATTAGCCTCTTCCATGTTCATAGTGAAACGCCTTATCTCCTTATCCTTTTCTTTCACGTCCTCGACCACATTAACAACTTCCGCAATAACTTCGTTATATCCGGTTACCTTCACCTTCTTGGAAGCCACTATCTCGGCTTCCCCCGAACTCTGCAATCTTATCTTATGTTTTTCGTTACCTCCTAATGTAACGTTGAAATTTACGGGCTTCTCTATAGAAGTAAGGTTCATGTTCCATTCCTGGTTGCGTGGGTCTATCGTCATAGACATAGTTACTCCTTCCACCTGTTTTTTCATCCGTATAACATCCTCGCTCCATGCCGGAACTTCATCATTCCCTATAAAGGTGCCTATGACTGTAGGCTGGTTAAGAAAATCGCTGCTCGCTATCATTACCTGGCATCCCTTCTCACCCGGTTTTTCGGGAAACCATATGTTATTGATGGCCTCGTTGGTAATACGTGCATCATTACGGAATATACCGCCTTCCATCATCACGGCAACTATATTCGTTCTGAATACCGTATCTATATACGCTTCCCTACCTACATCCGTAGGTATCATTATATACCCCTTCATTATAGGCGGCAAATTGTTACTGCTTATTCTTGGTTCTCCTCCTGCCATTAATCAAGTCCTCCAAAAAATTTCCTGTTCAAAAAATAATCAAACTGCTGCTTGTCAACCATCGGGTTGTCATAGGATGTTATCTGCCCACTTTCCGCTTCCTTCGCCTTCTGTCTCAAACCGCTTAAATCCACCAACTTAAAATAATCGGGTGTAAATCCGGACGCTGATTTTTCAGAAACCGAATTGTCGTTTCTTTTTACCGCTTCCATCAGATTTCCTTTAAGTATAGGTACATAGAATCCTCTTTCCACCTGTAAAACGGTACGTCTGTCCACCCCGTCACGGTTAAATGATATAGTGTTGGTTACATTCGTCACATAGAAAAACTCGTTCGTACTTTGGTTCAGCACGAAAGTTCCCACCTTTATGCGTCTGTCCCCGTTTATTTCTATCGTTCCGCACCGGGTAAAAGGTACATACATGTTGCTTTCGACAAGATAAATCAAATCATTCAGCATTGTTGCCTGGTAAGTAGAAAATATCTTCTGGTTTTCCGCTCCGTTCTGTATCATGCGAATACAGTACATGTCCACGAAATCCATTTTCCTGTTACCCCATCGTTCCACATACTCTTCCAGGTACACAATAGGAACAAAAGCCAATCCTGGTTTGTCACGTCCACCTACCTGTGCATTCTGTGCGTGTAACTGGAACCAAGTATAAACACGTGGGTCGTAACTCAGATTATACGATATTACATTATCCGGTGTTATCGTAATATAGTTTTCCGACTTGAAGGCATCTTTTATCGCCTTCTCCGTAAACGGTGGCTGTCTTACAATGACATCAATCGTGTTTATATAGGTGTCAAAGAAAAATTCTGTCAACGGATATTGGCAAATGCGTTCCATGTACTGCATCAGTGTTCCGTTCGGGTTCCCCAGCCCCGTATCTGTCACAATCCTTTCCATTATATCCCCAGACACTTGCAGCTTAACAATCTGCCATATTCCCCTCACCTTCAAATCCTGCTGCCCCGGAATGCTGTATGCCGTTATCCGCTTGTCACCCCATGAAGAAAAAACTTCATCACTACACAATCCGATAGAAGACATTATATTAATAATAAACCAAATACATTCATTTATCGTTTTGTACCCCAAATTCCATACAAATTGATACTCACCACCGAACACATTACGTCCATTCCATACACCACCTGTTTTTCTTAATAACCAGTTCTGTACAGTATCATTGACATTTTCCAAAGGTATGAAATAACTTCCGTCCTCCACAAACATTTTTGCAATATCGCGTCCGCTTATGACGGTACTCTTTGAATTGTCTTCCGAAGAATAGGTTTCCATTACACTGTCCACAAAACCTATCATATCCCAAACATTATAGTCCGGACCGTTATTGGCAAGCTTGTTCAACGGTACAAACAAATCATTGGCATTTTCACTGTCCGAACTTCCTTCCAGTCTCAACCGCTCAAACCGGATAAACACTATATCGTTTATCTGTACTACCTTTTCAAGATAGGATTTATAGTCGTATCCTTTCGGTGTTACAACCGGGAATATATCATAATACCCTGCACCATACACATTCGACATATTAGCGTCCTTAAAGGGTGTTATGTTGATTGAAAACGTGCCGTTCTTGAACCCCTTGTCGGTAGAACATGTATTGACAAACTGACTTACATCCACAACCTTGTTTATAGCCTTGCAGTATATCCACACCTTAATGTTTATAGGATGTACTTTTGTCCTTACTGACATTTCTTCATCCAGTGCAACCACATTGTCCGCTACATATCCTTCCTTATCCTGTAGAAGCTTTGTCAAATTTTCAGACCAATAAGCCGAAAAATCGCGTTGCTTCATGAACATGTCGCTCTTTGACGCTTTTTGTATAAGCAAAGGAGAATCCTTTATAGGGAAAGAAAGTGGAGTGTTCGGCTTGATATATGGCAAATTCTTGTTTGAATACTCGTTCTTGTACTTCTCTTTCTCCCAATCGTCGTATGTAGCCCAGATAGCATCCAGGTTTGAAATTTTGGAAATCTCGTTTACCACGTCCATAAATTCCGGAACCGACAGTTTCTTTGCTTCCGGTGTATCTGGTCCCAGTCCTTTTTGCCAATCGTCTATAAACGTTTGGGGTTCTACGTTGTACTTATAACTCTGTATGTTAAATATATTTACTTTCATCGTTCTTGCTGTATCACTTTATTTGCTTCTGAAACCGCCATATTACCAACTCTTTCCCTTGCCCAATCATCCAAAACGCGCTTAAACCATTGTGACAACATTCTACCAGCTTCAACCCCCGAACTAACATTTTCTGCATTTACAAGACCCGTTCCACCCGATACCATAGACCGCGTAACCGGATCGGATTCTACGGGTTTTTCTTTCGTATTATTGTCAATATTAGTCAACAATCTAACAATCTCTTTCAACTGATTTGCACCTTCCGACATCTGACGGTTCGTATCTCTTGCCAAAATGGTCTCCCCGGCACCTACAGTCCCTTTTGCTGCATCCTTATCATAAGCCTCTGCACGGGTTTCTCTAATTCTTTGACTTGCCTGTTTATACAAGTCAAACAGATTACTTACAAGCTTAGACGGGTCACTATCCTTTTGTATCGTAGAATTAATGTCATTCCAGGACAAATTAGGGAATATTTCGGACATTGCCAAACGTAACTGTTCAGAACCTCCCCCAGTACGTTCTACAACCCTATTCAAAAAGTTTTCCATAACTTCGGGGTTTGCTGCCCCTGCACGTATCTTTTCCAATTCTTCTTGAATTTCCGAATAGGATGTTTTGTCTGGCATAACTTCTTGGATAGACCGTACAAGCATTGCATTCGTCACCTCGTCTTTTGACATTCCTTGTCCGGTAAATGCTTGCTGTACCCTTTCAAGCTGTCTTCCTTGCAATCCGGTTGCCTGGCGTATTCCGCTAAACATCGCTGCAAGCTGTCTTGCATCAAAATCACCACGTTTGGAAAGAATCTGGTCCGACTGTGTAATGAAAGTATCTAAACTTTCTTCCATTGTAGAGGCTATCTGCTCGAACGGAATGCCTAAATTTTTCATTGCCTGCTCGAACTCTCTGATAATTGCAGAAGCCCCGGTACCCGAATCCTGGTCTCCGAACCTCATTGCACCCTGCAAACGGTTGACCGCATTAGGTGACAATCCGAACAATCTTTCCGCAGCCATTACTGACTGCGTTTCTTTTACTGCATACGGGTCGTATTCATTGCCACCGACAAAACGCCCCCCTCCTGCACGTATCAATTCGGCACGTCTTCCAAGGTATGAAGCGTAATCCATACCAAGTGATTCGGCTGCATAACTTCCTTCCCTTCCGGCTTGTCTGAACGCTTCCCCGGCTGATACACCCATAACCTGTGCATACGGGATAACACGTCTTTCGCCTTCCGCGTATTTCCCGAAAGTTGCCATCATCTTTTCTGCTGCAAGCTGTGCTGGCAACTCTATGCTTTTTGCTATCGTGTCACCAATTAGAGGAATCCACCTAAAAGCGTCTGCCTGGTTAGCGGCTTGTAACCGTGTATAATTTGCGGCCGTTTCCACGGTTCCTTGGTATTGGGAACGCGCTTCAAATTCCTGCTGCCGGAAATATCTTTCTGACAATACGTTCTTGGCGGTATTGAATGCCGTCAAAGCCCCCAAACCGCCCAATATTCCTTTTAATCCTCCTCCGAATATATTTAGTCCTCCTCCTATTCCGCCTGTACTTCCGGTAGGTGGTACAATACCGCCAGGTGTCCCCGTTCCACCTCCGAAACCCGAACCGGAAACGGCTTTCTGCATTTCTTCCAATATGTTTTCTGCACTGTCTTCTATAACAGATACAGAATTTGCAATAGTTTCCAGGTAACGGGTAATACTGGTTTTTTGATTTTCCTCACCCGACCCTTTTTCAAGTCCTCTCAAAGCGGAAATGACGTCACGTCCTATGTTATCCGTTACCGCTCCCAGTCTTGTAATGGCACGTATTATCCCCTCGTCGGAAAACTTGATTTCCGTCTGTCCATTATCCGTGATTTCCGGTCTTCTCTGTATTCTGTCATCTTCCCTTAACAGAGGTCTGTTTGACTGTTCGGAAACGGCATTTAAATTACCCTTTTCCTTTATAGCGGTTGTGTTCTCCGTTATTGTCTTGGTATTCTTTTCAATATTCACGACATTTTCGGTTATATTCTCCGTATGCCGTGAATTGTCCGTTCTGTTTTCGCTGTTATCCTGGAAATTCTTGGAATTATCAACGTTCGTAACGGATTCGTCTATATTTTCGACGTGTCTGTTTATTTCCCTTAATATTTCCTTCTGTGTTTCCTTTGTTGTCGGTTCTTCCTCCGTACCTCTTTCTATAGGGGGGACTCTTTCCCTTTGCGGTTTCCGTGTCAAGTCCCATGTCATAGAACCCGTTTCCTCGTCTATGATGGGTTCAACGTCCGGTATAGGTTCCTGGACTTTCCTTCTCCTTCTTCTTGGTGCTGGTTTTTCTTCCGGTTCTTCTACATCCGTTTCCGGTCTTGGTTCCGGCTGTACGGGTTCCTCTTTTCTTCTCGGTGATACGTCCCATGTAATAGACCCGGTTTCGGGGTCTATAATAGGCTGTTCCGGTCTTGGAAGTTCTTCTGTAGGCGGTTGTCTCCTTATCGGTCTTTCCGGCATAGGAGACGGTTTTTGTATTGTGGTTGCATCAATGGCGGCAGACTGTCTTTTAAGGTCAAGTAACAGCCTTTCCAGCTCGTTACGGTCTTCCATCAATGCAAGTTGTTCCCGTAGCTGTGAAATGCTTTTATCGGCTTCCTGTGCGCTCTGCATGGAAGTCTGGTTTATCTCGCGGTACAAAGAAACCGCTTCTTCTCTCAACTGTCTTAGCGGTGTGGTATCGGCCGCAATCCTAATCCTCTTGTCTTCTGCCATCACTCCTTATTCTTTTGGCTTTCCTCGTATTCAGCCATCCGCGCCATTTCTTCACGGAAAGCCTCAATCTGACTTTGCGTTATTTCCTTGGTATCGGTTTCCTGGTCCACCATTTCATCATAGGAATCTTTCAGCCATTCACCGATATTCGGAACATATTCAACTTTCTTTTCCTCGTCCTCCAAAGCCTGCTTGAACATCCGGTCTTCCTCGAACTCGAAAAGTTGTTGAAAAAAAGAACATTTCTTGTGTTCCTCGGACATAAAAGCAATGTTATGTTTCTTCCTGTACCACCTGTCAAGCGGAAATTTATTATTCCATCTGACTACAAACGTTCTGAAATCTTCCTTTTTATCTCGCTCCATCATACAAAATCAATCAAAAGTGGGGGTATAACCCATAACAGACTATACCCCCACACTCCTCTGAATAACTAAACATTCAAACTATAGTAATTCTCGCTCGAATACTCTTATCGGTTGGGGTTCATCATTTTTTCAACTTCTTTTATAAAGGGCAAAACCTCCTTGTTATAAATATCCCTTACCTCTACATAGTCCTTGATACCAAGCTGCTTGAAAGAAGTCACCTTCATATCTGCCAGCAAGTCGGGCAACATTACTGTAAGCGTCGCTTCAATATCTATCATATCCAAAGCGTCAGCCGCAGCCTGCGTTCTGTTTCCCAACAAGGTATTGTAATATCCGCGACCTAAAAACTGCTTCTGAGTTTCTATCTCATAATATTGTCCTACTGTAGGGAAGGACATTTTATATTCATGTCCCTTAATCTTAATTATCTTATCCTCCATAATCACAAAACATTATTCGTTACAAATATACGTTATTAATCGGTTAAATCAAAACTTAACTCTAAAATATTGAGACAATGTAATTAACGCTTGTCTTTCTGCATGTTCTTCTTCTGTCAAATCCACCTTATCAAGTTCAATCAATCGGTTTGTTATCTCGTGGAACAGCTTGTTGTCGGTATACTTCAATGCTATTTTCTTAATAGTTGTAGAATTGTTAAATTCTTCAAATATCTTACATTCCTTCTTATCTTTAGGGTCTGTCACTTCAATTTCCTCAATAGATAGAAAACATCTATATCCTAAAGCCGTCTTTACCAAATCCTTTTTCATAACATTACCCTCCTTCTTTATTTAAAAACATGGTCTATAAAAATCGTATTTCTTACCCATTCACCTTTATGTTTCACGAACATATATCCTCTAATTATTGCTGTTTCATTCATTTGGCTTGCAAAATCATATGCTGCTTGCTGGTCTTTACCAAATTCCTTGTTGATTGAACCGGAATTATTGTTGACATTGTATCTCAAACATGCCGGGGCTTTCTTTCTATCAGTAATCATAACCTTATCCTCCCTTCATTACCAAATTAAATTTCTTGCAATAGTGCAATTGGCATACTTCTTAACCAATTCCTTTTCCATCTTTTTGAACTTTGCATTATGTGTTGCATTACCTTCATTTGCAATGCAAATCTGATGCGCTACTTCATGGCACAAAGCATAGGCAGAACCGACATTGATTCTATTCAAGTCAATAGAGATTGATTTCGGTTTGTTAGCCACATAAGAACAACAAGCACCGCCCCTTCCAACTTTACAGAACTTCAATGCAATTGCCTTGATACCTTCACTAACACAAATGAACTTGTACAACTCTTTGAGAACCTTAATATCGTTTTCCATTTTCTTATCTTTTATCTGTTTGACTTCGTTTATCTCTTTCTCACATTGCAAAGATAAGATTATGTTATGACATACGCAAGTGAGTATCTCATTTTAACATAAGATTAACACTATATCAAAGCTACACTTACTTGTACTTCTTTATCATCTTCTCGTAAACTATTGATTGCCAGGAAGTTAGCCATTACCACATCATCGTGACCACTTGCTGCCTCCAATTTCCCGTTATCACTTCTAAATGTAATAGAAGAAAATTCACCGAACATCAAGTCTACCGCCTGCCTTGTTTCCCCTATCGCATAAGGGCATTTTATCTGTCCTCTCTCGAACATTGCAGATAGAGAAGGCAGTCCGGTATACAAATCCTTCTTGTTTCCCTCCGTTGTCGTGAACGGTTCTATATTCTTAAGCCCTCTTTCCTTTGCCAGTCCGGACAATATGGACTGGAAACCGTTAGCTTCACACCGTATCTTATTAGGGTGGAAAAGCCTGTCAAGCTGTACAATCTTATCCACCTGTTCATTATGCGACATACCGCGTTTCCGGTAATAATACAACAAATAGTAGTTATCCATCGCATCTTTCCCCCATACCGAATACACCGTATAGTCCGCTCCAATATTACCGGAAACGGCAAAGTCCACACCTATATGTACCCTTGTAAGCTTGAAGGGGAAATCATCTATACTTGACGCAAAACGTATCGTTTCCATTCCTATAATACTTCGCATCAAATATTCATACGGAAATATCGTTGACGTGTCACTGATAGGAACCACCAAATATTCACGATTGAACACAATCGTTCCAAGTTCTTCCTTTTTCGCCAATATCTGTTCAAACGTGTATCTGTCTGGTGCTAATGGTCTACCATCCGGAAACAATATCGGGTACTCAAAACAATAAAAACGCTTGTCTGCCTTCAATACCTGGTACAATTCATTTGGTGCGGAAGAATAGGGTGTGCCAGTCACAAGAAAATATCCATACGGTTCTACAATCGGTTCTATAGTACCCTTTAGAAGCTCTTTCAATTTCTCTCTTTGTTCGTCCGAATATAGAGAACTTTCATCCGGCATATCGTCACACAAGCAAGCTCCTACGTGCAAACCACGAATCATTGAATCCTTACCGCGTACATGTAACGTACTTCCTGTTTCCGTCTTTATGGCAGTTTCTCCTATTGAAGCCTTGTTATAGGGATTAAGTTTTTCCTTTATCAAGTCGTTTGCTTCTATCTCTTCCGTTACTTTCGCTATCTGTACTTTTGCCAAGGTGAAAGTATTAGTTATATAGCATGTCTCTTTCCGGTTGGCGTTATCTGTTGTATCCTGTCTGTAGGCGGTCGGTCTTGTGTAAGACCATAAACGCCACAGAATGAAGGCATAAGACCATTGGAAGCTGTTATGCACAACCGTTCCATCTTCCAATAAAAACTTATGGTCTCCATCACATGCAAAACCGTAATATTCACCTTCTCCAATAGGGGTAACTGTCAAAGATGATACCTGTGTATCTTGTTGAACTTTTACATTTGGTATCTGTTTTCTCTTTATTTTTGTTGGAATTAAATGCGCATTACCGGATATATTCATTCGGTAAAACACATAATCCTCTAACACATAATCTCCTTTCTTTTTATTCTTAATTTTTATGTTTTTATGTTCCTCTCTTATTGTCTTACATCTAAAACCTAAAGACCATGCAAGTTTTTGAACTTGATATGCAAGTGTTTTGTTTATGGTAGAATATTCAAAACTTCTTGAACTTCCTTTATTATAACATCCGTCTGTATCTAATATTCCTGCAAGAAGTTCTAATCTTTGTTTTTTAGAACTCCTCATATATATATCGGGGATGTGTTTATTATGAATTAAATTCAGTTCTTCTAACATAGGCTTTAAAACATCTCTTTCTTTCCATCTATCATTAGATTTTCTAATAATTTTCATCATGTTTTTATTCCTATACTCACCTTCTTTACTACTTCTTAAATATCCTCCAAGTCTTTCCGCATATCCTTTTAAATACTCAAATATTTCAATATCCGGTTTA
>OHFE01000607.1_pt1 | contig 11921 bp, 7 predicted proteins | sample 1567471 | NCBI WGS metagenome assembly OHFE01 (sample SAMEA3879513, study PRJEB24766) | human gut metagenome | biome: human-associated habitat; feature: feces | place: USA | collected 1985/1987 | reverse complement strand
CCAGAGCGGGTCCCAGCATGGGCACGATGACCTTGTACAGAGTCTGGAAAGAGGAGCAGCCGTCAATGGCGGCAGCCTCGTCCAGATCACGCGGGACGTTGCGCATGAACTGCACCAGCTGATACACGAAGTAGGTCTCGGTAGCAAATGCGCAGTGCACCCAGATGGCCAGATAGAAGGGGCTGTCCACCCAGCCGAACTTGTTGTACAGCAGGTACTGGGGCACGTTCAGCACGACCTGCGGCAGGAACAGGGTAGCCAGCATGATGTTGAACAGCAGCTTGCGGCCGGGGAAGTCGAAACGGCCAAAGCCGTAAGCGGCAATACAGGCAGACACCACAGTGCAGATCACCTTGGGGATGACATAGCTGTAAGTGTTGAGCATGGCCTGCAGGATGTTGATGGAGCCGCCGAAGTTGTTCAGGGCGTTGCGGTAGCCATCCAGCGTAGGCTTTTTGATCCACAGGCTGATGCCTGCAAAGATCTCGCTGTTATCCTTGAAGGTAGCGCTGATCATCCACAGCAGAGGATAGATCATGATGACACCAACCAGGATCAGCACGAAGTACTTAAAGAAGGTTGCGATCTTATTCGATGCTTTCATTCCCATATTGGTCACCTTACCTTTCATCCGAGTAGTAGACCCACTTCTTCTGGCTGGTGAACGCAATGATCGTCAGGATGCAGACGATGATGAACATGATCCATGCCAGAGCGGAAGCCATGCCCATGTCATAGGACTTGAATGCGTAGTTGTAAACCAGCAGGGAGATCAGGGTAGTGGAACCACGGGGACCACCGTTGGTGATGATGTAGGGGCCGTTGAACTCCTGGAAAGCCTGGCAGATCTGAGTGACCAGGTTGTAGAAGATGATGGGGGTGATCATCGGAACGGTGATGGAGAAGAACTGACGCCACTTGCCGGCACCGTCGATGGTAGCAGCCTCGTACAGATCTGCGGGCACGCCCTTCAGTGCAGCAAGGAACAGCACCATGGCGGAACCGAACTGCCATATACGCAAAAAGCAGATGATCCACAGCGCGTAGTTGGGGTCACTCAGCCACTCGGGGCCCTGCACCGCACCAAAGGTGACAGCGCGCACCACGGTGTTCAGCAGACCGTCCACGCTGAACACAGCCTTCCACAGCACAGCGATAGCCACAGAGCCGCCCAGAATGGAGGGGATGTAGTACACGGTGCGGAACAGGTTGACGCAGGCGATCTTGAAGTTCAGGATGTAGGCGATGAACAGTGCGAAGATCAGCTTCAGGGGCACGGTGATAAAGGCGTACTTGAAGGTGATGATCAGCGCCTTGGTGATCTTTCTGGTGTGGAATGCGGTAATGTAGTTGGCCAGACCAACAAAGCTGGTGCCGTCCTTGAAGAAGTTCATATCGGTGAAGCTGTAGTACAGCGACTGACCGAAGGGAAACGCCTTAAAGACGAGAAAGCCGATGATCCAGGGAATCAGATAAAACAGACCTTGATACTTATCGACCCATTTCTGGAACGGAGTTCGTGCGCCGGCGGGCGCATTACTTTTTTTCATCCGAAGTCCTCCTTTTGCAGGATTTTGAAGCAGACAGTGCAGCAGGTCACAGACCGGCAACAATTCATTCAAGGTTTGATAACCATTCTCCGAAAAAACAAGGGCATCTGTCGTACGGGCGGCAGATGCCCCTATTTCATTCAGAGTATAGGTGCCGGTTCAGGCTACTGTCAGTGCAATAAGATTAGCCGATGGTGTAGCCGACAGACTCCATGCCGTCCAGCAGAGTCTCGACAGCCTCTTCAGGGGTCTGATCGCCGTAGTCGATGTTGTCGAACACTTCCTGATAGATGCCGGTGCCGGAAGCCTTCAGGTCGTTGTTCTCGAACAGGGGATCCAGCTTGTTGGTGGTGAAAGCCATGACCTTGGCGTTTGCCTCAGCAACCAGGTCCTTGACAGCGCCGGCGTCCTGCGCGAACTTCAGGCCAGCCTTGGAAGCGGGGATGCCGCACTCAGAACCCATGATGGAAGCGCCCTTTTCCTCGTTCAGCAGGAAGTTGATCAGGGTAGCAGCCTCGGCAACGTTCTTGCAGGTCTTGGTGATAGCCAGACCCATGGACACCTTGGAGAAGCCGCCGTTGTTATCGCCGAACTTGATCTCCTCGCCGACGGTGAAGCCGTCCTTGTTGCTGTCGTCCAGAGCGGAAGAGTACTTGCTTGCAGCGGAATCCCACTCGAAGATGCCTGCGATCTTACCGGTGATCCACTCGTTGGACTGGTGGGTAGCGGTATCGGAGTTTGCAGAGTAGTAGGTCTTCAGGTTCATCATGACGTGGTTGTCCACCAGGCTCTTGATGAAGGCCAGACCCTCAGCGATCTCCTCCTCGGTGTAGTTCAGGGTGGAGGTAACGGGATCTGCCCAGTCCTTGCCGTACTTGGACTCGAGGTAGAACACCATCAGGATCATACGGTCGTATGCGCCCAGGTGCATGGGGTAGTAATCGTCGCCCAGCTTCTCCTGGAAAGCCTTACCGGCAGCCATCAGATCGTCCAGAGACTTGGGAACCTCGGTGATGCCAGCCTTATTAAAGGTGGTCATGTTCCAGTAGAAGATACGGCCGGTCATGGAGACGGGCACGCACTGCTGGCTGTTGGCCACATAGCAAGCGTCCATAGCAGCGGAATCCCACTGGGTCAGGTCGATGAACTTGGAGGTGGTGTTCAGATCCACGAACTTGCTGCCGTCGGCAGAGTAGTTGTACAGCCAGTTCCAGTTCACCTGGCAGACATCCTGAGCGTTGCCTGCGATGAAGGCAGCAGCCATCTTCTCTTCCCAGCCGGACCATGCGGCGAAGGTGGGCTCCACGGTAATGTTGGAGTGCTCAGCCTGGAAAGCCTCCAGAGCGCTCTGGTAAGCAGCGTGACGGCTGTCGCCGCCCCACCAGCTGATGCTCAGGCTGACAGGGCCGTCAGACAGGGCCAGGCTCTCGTCTGCGGAAGCAGCGGGGGCCTGAGAAGCAGCGGAAGAAGCGGTGGAAGAAGCAGCGGGCTTGCTGCCGCAGGCAGCCAGCAGACCTGCAGCACCGACAGCGCCGGTAGCCATCAGGAAGTTACGACGAGAAATTGCCTTGCTCATTTTTGTTCTCCTCCTAATAGAAAACATCTTCATGCAGGGGGTCTGCACATGCCCCCTTGTATACAATTATGATAACAAAAGCCACCAAAAAAAGAAAGATGTAAATTACAGTGATACGGGATAAAAACGTACAAATATTGCCCTTGTTTTCGCGTGCAATTCGACGTCCTTGCCGAAATGAATAAACTTGCGCTGAAAAACTGTGCAACTTGTATACTTCAATGACTTGCATAAAAATCTGGGATGCAACAAGGGCAGAACAGCAAAAATCTCAATAATTCCTGTTACATTTACCGTTCTGCCTGTAATTTTTTATGCTCTGCCGCCCCCGCTGCTCTCTTCTTCTCCCATTCCCGCTCCCCTCCGGCAAGTAACTGCCCGGTCTGAACTGATATATCAATAGCGCAAAAAACGTGCGAATTCCGTCCGGTTGATATATCAGTTTCTCTCACAAAATGCAACAAATTGATATATCAGTCTGTATACAGCCTGTCGGAGACTTTGGCGAGTGTAGCGAGACTGAGGGGGTAACTCTTCCGCAAATCACGCAAAAAAGCCGCTGCACCCGGCGCGGTACAGCGGCTTGTATAAAATATAAAAGTATCTCAGTTTTTCCTTGCAGCGTAAAACGCCCGCCGTGCCTTGAAGTAGCACTGGGGGCACATGCTGACGTACTGCACATCGTTTTCAAGGTCGATGGCTACCTGCTCGCCCTCAAAGACGAACCGTCCGTTCACCTTGCGGCAGTTGCAGATGGCCTTGCGCCCGCAGGTGCAGATGGTCTTCATCTCCTCGATGGTGTGCGCCAGCTCCAGCAGACGGGTAGAGCCCGGGAAGCCCTTGAGGGAAAAATCTGCCCGCAGACCGTAGCAGATCACCGGGATGTTCAGATCTACCGTGATCATGAACAGCTGCTCGGCCTGCTCCGGGGTAAAGAACTGGCTCTCGTCGCACAGCACACAGGCCAGCGGCCCGGAGGCAGCGTTTGCCGCCTTCACGGCTTCAAACACGTCCAGCTCCGGCGGGATCAGCAGGTCTGCCTTGCGGCGCACGCCCAGACGGCTCACCAGCTCCCCGCCGCCCTTGGTATCCACCTGCGGCTTTAAAATGAGCACCTTCATGCCCTGCTCTTCGTAGTTGTGTGCCACCTGCATCAGCGCTGTGCTCTTGCCGCTGTTCATGGCACCGTAGCGGAAATACAATTTTGCCATGCCGTCACTCCTGATTGCGCAGACGGTAGCCCAAGCTCATCAGGCTGTCGCCCAGATGGACGTTTTCCACCACCACATTGGGGTACGACACCGACAGGTCATAGTGGGAGAAGTTCCAGAAGCCCTCGATGCCCAGATCCACCAGCCGTCCGCTGACCTGCTGTGCACCATCACGGGGTACACAGAGCACCGCCACCTTGGGCTTGTTTTCCTCACAAAAAGCCTCCAGCTCGTCAATGTGCCGGATGCGGATGCCGCTGATCTCCTTGCCCACCTCGTTCTCGGCCACGTCAAAGGCCGCGATCAGCTTGTAGCCGTTGGTATCGGTGGTGATAAAGCGGCTCACGGCCTTGCCCAGACGGCCGCAGCCGATCAGGATGGTGGGCAGGCGGTCGCCGTTGCCGAACAGCAGGCTTTCCAGAATGGAAAGCAGGTTCTCCACCGAGTAGCCGATGCCCTGCCGTCCGTTCACGTCACCGATGCAGTTAAAGTCCTGCCGCACCTGTGAGGCGGTGGTGCCCATCTGGGAGGCCAGTTCTCGGGAGGAGATGCTGGTAATGCCATCGGCCTGCAAGGAGCGCAGATACCGGTAATATTTGGGGAGACGCTTGATCACAGGGATCGATGCTTTCTGGGGGGTGTTCATAGCAAAATTCTCCTTTCTGCCCAACGCGCTGCAGCTTCTGCCGCCATGCAAGGGGCTTCTTTGCGCGCAGAGAGATGTTCCGTTTTATCCTGTTATATTATTTAAAGTATACAGCATGAAAGGCGAATGTCAAATACCTATTTGTAAAAAAGCAAAAAATTCACAAAGTTTTTTGTATTCGCGCTCCTGCATACTTCCCCGGCAGCCGGGGGATACTGACCCCACAAAGACCCTGCTACGGAAGGAGAACGCGCATGGATACGGCAAAAGACACCCCCGCAGAGCAGCACCGGATGGAAAAAGAGGATATTGAGGATCTGGGCACGGTCACCCTGAGCCGGGGCGGTCATGTCATCCACTGCCTGACCGTCATCGGCCAGATCGAAGGGCACACTGAAGCGCCGCAGGGGCAAAAGACCACCAAGTACGAGCACGTCATCCCCCAGCTGGTGGCGGTGCAGGAGGACCCCCGCATCGAGGGGCTGCTGGTGCTGCTGAACACGGTGGGCGGCGATGTGGAGGCCGGCCTTGCGCTGGCAGAACTGATCGCCAGCATCTCCAAGCCCAGCGCCACGCTGGTGCTGGGCGGCGGGCACTCCATCGGCATCCCGCTGGCGGTCAGCGCGCGGCACAGCTTCATCGTCCCCACCGCCACCATGACGGTGCACCCGGTGCGGCACTCCGGGCTGATCTTAGGCGTCCCGCAGACCATGCACTGCTTTGAGCAGATGCAGCAGCGCATCACCGGCTTTGTGGCCGCCCACAGCGGCATGCCGGAAAAGCGCTACACCCAGCTGATGCTCCACACCGGGGAGCTGGTCATGGACATGGGCACGGTGCTGGACGGACGCCGTGCCGTAAAGGAAAAGCTCATCGACGAGCTGGGCGGTCTTTCGGACGCGCTGGCGTGGCTGTACGGGGAGATCGAACGGGGGTAAGGCCTTGCGTCTCCCCGCCGGACGATTTGAACTGCGCTCCGCGTTCGCTTTGCGCAGGAACAGCGGAAAAATTATTTTTTATTTCGCGTTTGTCGCGCTTTGCGGAGCGCTCCAAACGCCTTTTCACGAGAGGGGCTGGGTTCGTTCCATTTTCCTCAAGAAAAACAACATTATGGTTTGCCATTTTTGCCCTTGCGTGGTACAATAATAGAATCAATTATTGTGTCTATGGGAAGTTGGGGAACAGAGTAGAATGGCAACGAAAAAACGAAAATCAACGAAACGGCGTACTGCTGCCCGCCGTAAAAAGGCAGAGCAGCGGCTCCCGGCAGGGCTTGGCACCCTGTTCGGCGGCCTGCTGCTGATGGTGCTGGCCTTTGTGCGGGGCGATTCCGTATGGCGGGTGCTCCATGATGTGCTGTTCGGGCTGTTCGGCTGCGGCAGCTTTGTGCTGGGTGCAGCCGTGTGCTGTCTGGCCGTTTTGTACACCCGGGGCGAGGAGCTGCTGTCCCGCATCCTCAAGCTGGTGCTGGGGCTTATCTTTGTCTGCGGCACGGTCATCGTGTTTTCCGATATCCAGCCGCAGGGGCTGTCGGCGCTGCAAATGCTTTCCGCCTGCTACGCCAACGGCGTCAATGCATGGCTCTCCGGCGGCGCAATGGGCTTTGTGTTGGGCGGCGTGCTGCTTTTGCTGTGCGGACGTCCGGCAGCAAATCTCATCATGGTCGTGCTCTTGCTGTGCGGCAGCCTGTACATTTTTGATATCACCCCCGCCGAGGTCTGGGTCTGGCTGTGTGCCGTCACCGGCGGTATCCACGCCCGCGGCGCTGCCTTTGCAGAGCAGCGCTCTGCCCGCCGCGCCGAGCGCGCCGCCATCCGGCAGGCAGAGCGGGAGATCGACGAGGAATACGACGAAACCGAGGACGAGCCGCTGGACGAGGAGGACGAGCCTGCCGGGCTGCATCTAGGGGTGCCGGACTGGATGTCCGGCGTGCTGCGCTGGGGACACAAGGTAACGCAGGAGATGGAGGCAGACGCTGCCGAAACTGAGGCTGCGCCCGCCGCCCCTGCCCAGCCGGAGCCTGCCGCGCCGCCCATCACCCCGGTGCGAGTCAGCGTTGCGCGTCCCCGCGCCGCCTTTGATGTAGACCTTGGCCCCGACCACACCGCCCTCTCCGAGGGCGGCAGCGAGCCCATTGAGCCGCTGATCGTCGGGCCGGGCGGCACCTTCGGACAGGACCCGCTGCGCCCTGCATCCAAGCCCACGCAGCCGCCCATCGTGGCAGACCCGGTAGTCGCCGCTGCGGCAGATTTCTTTGCCAAAGATGCCCCCCAGCCGGAAGAGCCTGCCCCCGCTTTTGATACGCCCATCGTCCAGCCGGCAGCGCCGGTGGTGCAGCCGCAGATGCCGCAGCCGTCGGAAGCTGCGCCCATCCAGCCCGCCGTGCCCCGGGTGAGTGCCGAGAACGCCGTGGCGTTCCGCTCTGCGCCGGACGAGGACGGCTGGATCAGCATCACCGCTGAGCCGGTGGAGGAAAAAGACATCAACTCGCTGGTGGCTGCGGCCATGGAAAAGCCCGCCGTCTCCGAGCAGGCGGCCGCCACCGCACCCGCCGAGGAGGCCAAGACGGTGGACCGCTACGAGTACCAGTACCCACCCATTGAGCTGTTTGAAAAAACGCAGGAGGAGAGCGACCCCGGCGCACAGGAGGAGCTGAAGGCCAACGCCCAGAAGCTGGTGGACACGCTGGAAAGCTTCGGCGTGCGCACCCGGGTGCTGGATATCTCCCGCGGACCTTCTGTCACCCGGTACGAGCTGCAGCCCATGGCGGGTGTGAAGATCAGCCGCATCACCTCGCTGGCGGACGATATCGCCCTGAACCTTGCGGTGGCAGACGTGCGTATGGAAGCCCCCATTCCCGGCAAGCCCGCCGTGGGCATCGAGGTGCCCAACCACAAAAAGACCGCCGTTTCCATCCGCAGCATCTTTGAGAGCCAGAGTTTTCTGCGCATGACCTCGCCGCTGGGCATCGCCCTTGGCAAGGACATTGCCGGTGTAGCGCAGGTGACCGACCTGTGCAAGATGCCCCACCTGCTCATCGCGGGCAGCACCGGCAGCGGTAAATCCGTGTGCGTGAACAGCATCATCATGAGCCTGCTGTTCCGCTCCAGCCCGGAGGACGTGAAGCTGCTGCTCATCGATCCCAAGGTGGTGGAGCTGGCCGAGTATAACGGCATCCCCCACCTGCTGATGCCAGTGGTCACCGAGCCCCGCAAGGCCGCTGGTGCACTGGGCAGCGCGGTGCAGGAGATGGAGCGCCGCTACCGCCTGTTTGCGGAGAACAATGTGCGCGATATCAAGTCCTTCAACAAGCTGGCTGCCGAGCAGCCGGAGCTGGAAAAGATGCCCTACATCGCCATTATCATCGACGAGCTGGCCGATTTGATGATGGTGGTGGGCAAGGATGTGGAGGATTCCATCTGCCGCATCGCCCAGAAAGCCCGTGCCGCCGGTATGCACCTGATCGTTGCCACCCAGCGCCCCAGCGTGGACGTCATCACCGGCCTGATCAAGGCCAACATCCCCAGCCGCATCGCCTTTGCGGTGTCCAGTCAGGTGGACAGCCGCACCATTCTGGACGGTGCCGGTGCAGAAAAGCTGCTGGGTCAGGGCGATATGCTCTTTATGCCCGTGGGCGCACCCAAGCCCACCCGCATTCAGGGCACTTTTGTGCGGGATGAGGAGATCAGCCGTGTGCTGGACTTCATCAAATCCAGCGCCACCGTGCAGTACGACGAGGCCATGATCGAGGCCATGGAAAAGCACGCCATTCAGGACGGCAAAAAGGGCGGCGGCGGTGCCGACGCCGAGGAGGACGCAGGCTCCGACCCCATGTTCAAGCAGGCCGTGGACGTGGTCATCGACGCCGGTCAGGCCTCCACCAGCCTGTTGCAGCGCCGCTGCAAGCTGGGCTACGCCCGCGCCGCCCGCATCATGGACGAGATGGAGCAAAAGAGCATCATTGGCCCCTACGAGGGTGCAAAGCCCCGCGCCGTGCTCATCAGCCGCCAGCAGTGGCTGGAAATGCAGATGAACCAACCGGAGGAATAATAAAGGAGCATTATGGAACATTCTACTCCCCAGATCTACACCGAATTTCTTCCCATCAGCCGGGCAGACATGGAAGCCCGGGGCTGGGAGCAGCTGGACTTTGTGGTGGTGGGCGGTGACGCCTATGTGGACCACCCCAGCTTTGGCACCGCCATCATCAGCCGCCTGCTGGAGGCCGAGGGCTACAAGGTGGGCGTGCTGGCACAGCCCCGCTATACCGACTGCGAGGACTTCAAGCGGTTCGGCAAGCCCAAGTACGGCTTTTTCATCGGCGGCGGCAACGTGGACAGCATGGTCAGCCACTATTCCGTGGCAAAAATTCCCCGCGCCGAGGACGAATACTCCCCCGGCGGCAAGGCCGGTGCCCGCCCGGACCGCAGCGCCACCGTGTACACCAAGCTTGCCAAGCAGGCTTACCCCGACCTGCCGGTGATCTTAGGCGGTCTGGAAGCCAGCCTGCGCCGGTTTGCCCACTACGATTACTGGCTGGACACCGTGCTGCCCAGCATCGCCGAGGACTCCGGCGCGGATCTCATCAGCTTTGGCATGGGCGAGCACCAGACCGTGGAGATTGCCCGCCGTCTGGCCGCCGGGGAGCCGGTGGAGACCATCACGGACGTGAACGGCACCTGCTACCTGACCGATTTCGACCACCTGCCCCAGCGGTATGTGGAGTGCGCCGGTTTTAAAAAGGTGGCCAGCGATAAGACCGCCTACGCCAAGGCCTGCCGCATCCAGATGGACAATCAGGACGTGGTCAGCGGCCAGATCATCGTGCAAAAGCAGAGCGAAAAGTATCTGGTGCAGAACATCCCCGCAAAGCCGCTGGTGCGCGGAGAGCTGGACAAGGTGTACGCCCTGCCCTACACCCGCCGCTACCACCCCATCTACGAGAGCATGGGCGGCGTGCCCGCCATCCGCGAGGTGCAGTTCTCCATCATCCAGAACCGCGGCTGCTTCGGCGGCTGCAACTTCTGCGCCATCCAGCTGCATCAGGGGCGGCGGGTCACCAGCCGCAGCGCCGACAGCATCGTGGAGGAAGCCGAACGCATGACCCACGAGCCGGATTTTAAGGGCTATATCCACGATGTGGGCGGTCCTACCGCAAACTTCCGCTTTCCCTCCTGCCGCGAGCAGATGCTGCGCGGCATGTGCACCGGCGGCAAGCACTGCCTTGCCCCCACCACCTGCTCCCACATGATCGTGGATCACAGCGACTACCTTAAAATTCTGCGCCGGGTGCGGGAGCTGCCGGGCGTGAAAAAGGTGTTCATCCGCAGCGGCATCCGGTTCGACTACCTGATGGCGGACCCGGACGATACCTTCTTTAAAGAGCTGGTGGAGTACCATGTGTCCGGCCAGTTGAAGGTCGCCCCGGAGCACTGCGCCCCCAACACCCTTGCCTACATGGGCAAGCCGCCCATCGAGACCTTCAACAAGTTCAAGGATAAATTCTACGAGCTGAGCAAGAAGGCGGGCAAAAAGCAGTATCTGGTGCCCTACCTCATGTCCAGCCACCCGGGCAGCACCCTGAAGGACGCGGTCTATCTGGCCGAGTACCTTTATAAGAACCACATGCGCCCGGAGCAGGTGCAGGACTTCTACCCCACCCCCGGCACCGTGAGCACCTGTATGTTCTATACCGGCCTTGACCCCTACACCCTCAAGCCGGTATTTGTGGAAAAGACCCCCGAGGGCAAGGCATTGCAGCGTGCGCTGCTGCAATACTACGAGCCCCGCAACGCGGAAAAGGTGGTCAAAGCCTTGCAGCTGACCCACCGGGAGGACCTGATCCCCCTGCTGGTGCCCGCCGTCGGCCGCCGCGCCGTGCAGCGCACCGCCCGCCGGGCAGAGAGCGCCGAGGTGACCATCCACAACGACGGCACTTATACCGTACATCCCAACCAGAAGGGACGCGGTACCGGCAAAAATGCCCGCACTACCGCCCCGGCAGGCCGTCAGCCCAGCCCGGGCGCGCGCTTTGCGCCCAACTCTGCGCCCGGCCATAAACCCAAGAATAATCAACAGAAAGAGAACGCAACGTGGAAAACTGGAAAGAAGAAAAAGTAACTCTGTTCCCCCGCCGCCTGTTCCTGCGGCTGGCTGCGCTGGCGCTGGCCGCTGTGCTGGTGCTGGGGCTTACCGCCTGTGACAGCCTGCCCGACAGCGGCGGACACACCGTCAAGCCCTCCACCGGGTCAAGCCAGCCCTTTGAGATGCACTTCATTGATGTAGGGCAGGCGTTGAGCGTATTGGTAGAGTGTGACGGACAGTTCATGCTCTACGACGGCGGCAATGTGGATGACGGCAGTCTGGTGGTCTCCTACTTGCAGAGCCAGGGGGTCGAGCAGCTGGAGTATGTCTTCTGCTCCCATGCTCACGAAGACCATGTGGGCGGTCTGGCCGCTGCGCTGGCGGCAGCACAGACCGCAGAGGGCCGCGCACACATCACCGTGCTGGACAAAAACGCGAAGGTGGGCAAAAAGCTTCTGGCCACCGGCAACGGGCGCTGCAATCTCGACAACCGGGACATCACGCCGGAGCGGTACTTCACCAGCAGCCCCAAGGCCCTGCGCCGCCTGCTGAGCGCCGTGGACGAGGCTGCGCCGCTGGCATGGTTCGAGAGCCTCGGCCTCTATCCCCGCACCGACGAGGCCGGGCGGGTGTACCCGTATTCCAATCAGGCGGCGGACGTACTGGCCCTGCTGGAGCACCATCTGTCAAGACTGGGCGTCGAGGTGCGCACCGGCTGCACTGTCCAGAACCTGAGCCAGAGCCGGGGCGGCTATGCGGTCCAAGTCGAGACCGAGGCAGGCCGCGAGACCCTGCGGGCCGACGCCGTCATCTGCGCCATGGGCGGTGCCGCCGGGCCGCAGTTCGGCACCGAC
>OHFE01000588.1_pt1 | contig 12184 bp, 13 predicted proteins | sample 1567471 | NCBI WGS metagenome assembly OHFE01 (sample SAMEA3879513, study PRJEB24766) | human gut metagenome | biome: human-associated habitat; feature: feces | place: USA | collected 1985/1987 | reverse complement strand
AATATAAAAACGGAGGAAATGTGAAAATGCGTATTGCAGTTGACGCTTTCGGCGGCGATAACGCGCCGCTTGAAATAATAAAGGGCGCGGCGCTGGCATCGCGGGAATATTCGGTGGATATTACTCTTACGGGCAATGAAAAGACCATAAGGGAAATAATAGCCCGCGAGGGTCTTGAATTTGCGGGCGATCTTAAAATAATCGATACCGACGATGTGATTTCAATGCACGACGAGCCTACATCGCTTGTGAAAGCCCATAAGGATAGCTCAATGGCAAAGGCGTTTTACGAATTGGCAGAGGGCAGAGCCGACGCCTTTGTTTCCGCAGGCTCAACGGGCGCCGTGGTAGTGGGCGGCACGCTTATAGTAAAGCGCATCAAGGGCATAAAACGCCCCGCGCTTGCAGGGCTTATTCCCGCGCCCGGCGGTACATATATGCTTATGGATATGGGCGCAAATGCCGATTGCCGCCCCGAAATGCTTTGCCAGTTCGGAGTAATGGCAAGCGTTTATATGGAAAACGTGGCGGGCAGGAAAAACCCGAAAATAGGGCTTTTGAATATCGGCACGGAGGATACAAAGGGCGGCGAGCTGCAAAAGGCCGTCTACCCGCTCCTGAAGCAGGCAGGCGAGGCCGGGGCGATCAACTTTACCGGCAACATTGAGGCGCGCGATGTGCCGCTGGGCGGCGCGGACGTGGTCGTGGCCGACGGCTTCTCGGGTAATATCCTGCTCAAGGGCATTGAGGGCACGGCGCTGTTCATGGCCTCCATGATGAAGGACATGTTCAAGAAAAACATACTGACCAAGCTGGCGGCGCTTTTGTGCATGGACGGCGTGAAGGCGTTCAAGAAAAAGATGGACTACCGCGAGACGGGCGGCACGGCCCTGATCGGCCTGAGCAAGCCCGTGATCAAGGCGCACGGCTCATCCGACGCGCTGGCCATCCGCAACGCCATCCGGCAGGCCATCGGCGCTGTCGAGGCGGATGTGGCCGCGACGCTGGCCGCAAATATGGACCATATGGTCATACCAAAGGAGAATCAACATGCTGAGTGAACTGGAAGCCGGGCTGGGCTACACGTTCCGGGACAAGAGCATTCTCGAAAACGCGCTGACACACAGCTCCTATGCCAATGAAAACCGCGAGCGCGGTCTGCGCGACAACGAACGGCTGGAATTTTTAGGCGACTCGATTCTGGGCTTCGTCGTGGCGGATTACCTGTACCGGAGCTTCCCGGACAGGCCGGAGGGCGAGCTGACGCGCATCCGCGCCGATCTTGTCTGTGAGAAAAATCTGGCCCGCGCGGCGGGCACGATCAGCCTCGGCAGCTTTCTTCTGCTCGGCCACGGAGAGGAGCACGGCGGCGGCCGCAAGCGCGATTCCATCGTCTCCGACGCCATGGAGTCCGTGATCGCGGCCAGCTACATGGACGGCGGCTTCTCTGCCGCAAAGGAGATCATCGACCGCCTGATCCTCTGCGACGTTCCGGCAGGCAAGCCGCATAATTTCGACTATAAGACCGCGCTGCAGGAGCTGGTGCAGCGGAAAAAGGATCAGGTGCTCTGCTATGAGCTGATCGGCGAATCCGGCCCGGATCACGACAAGAAATTCGAGGTCGAGGTCCTGCTCAACGGCAAGCCCTGCGGCAAGGGCAGCGGCAGCAGCAAAAAACGCGCCGAACAGGCCGCCGCAGCAGCCGCCATCGACGCGCTGTTCCCCGGAGAATTGTAAAAACAGAACCGCTGGAAGAGTTGTTCCAGCGGTTCTGTTTTGCTTAAAGGATTGAAATCTGGCACATTTTCATCGCATTCAGCGCCGTTTCATGGCTTTCCGGGGTCACGCCTGCGCAGCAGTCCGCACGGACGAAAAGCGGAATCTCCGGCAGCGCGCCCTTTGTCATCATCGCGTTCGTAATGACGCAGATATCGGTGCAGAGGCCGATGAACTCAACGCTCTCCAGCTCCGGAAGACCCTTGAGATAGTCGATCAGGGCCGGGGAGCCGAAGCCGGGCTTGTCAAAGACCGGCGCGTCCGGAACCGGCAGCGCCGCGTCGATCTGCCAGCCCGCCGTTCCCTCCATGCAGTGCGGGACCGGAAGCTTCCGGCCCTCCTGCGTGGACAGGTAATCCGCATGGTGCGTATCGCGCGTGAAGATGACCGTTTCCCCGTCCTCCCGCGCTTTTTTCAGCCGCGCCGCGACCTTCGGCACGATCGAAACGGCCTCCTTCGTCCCCAGCGCGCCGTCAATAAAATCCTTCTGCATATCGATAATGGCGAGAACCTTCATAAACCAAGCCTCCTATTCCAGTTTAGTATAGCACATACAGCCGAATTTGCACAGAAATTTCTTGACAGATTCAGGAGCCCGCGCTATACTTGTGATACTTAAAAATTTTTAATTAAAATTTTTTATGCAACGAAAGGAGCCGCCATGCTGCTTCAGACCATCGAGGCGCTGTTCCGCAAATACCGCCTGTTCTGCTATCAGAAGCTGTTTGCCGCCGTGCGGGAAAAGCCAGGCAGTCTCAGCGCGACGGAAGCCTTTTCCGCGGATATCATTCATCTGCTCGGAAGCCCGACGATCTCCCAGTTTGCCGAAACCATCGGCATTTCCCAGCCGAACGCGACCTATAAGGTCAATCAGCTTGCTGCGAAGGGCTACCTTCATAAGACAGTACAGGCGCACGACCGGCGCGAGATCGTGCTGACGACCTCGGAGAAGTTTTCCGGTTATTTTGATGAAAATGAAGAAGAAATGCAGAAAAAGGTCGCTGCGCTCTCCGCGCAGTTCACGCCCGAGGAGCTTTGCAGCGCAGAACGCGTGCTGCTGGCGCTCGGTACGCTTCTGTAACGAAGGAGGACACTATGGATATTTTCGAAAAATGCAATCAGCGCTATATTCAGGATGAGGTCCGGGATCTGGGCATCTATCCCTATTTCCACGCGCTCGAATCCCGGCAGGATACCGAGGTCATTATGGAGGGCAAGCGCCGCATCATGCTCGGCTCCAACAACTATCTCGGCCTGACGACGAACGAAGCAGTCGTCAAAGCCGGTATGCACGCCTATGAGACGCTCGGCTCCGGCTGCTCCGGCTCCCGTTTCCTGAACGGCACGCTCAAGCTGCATCTGGAGCTGGAGGACGAGCTGGCAAAATTTCTGCGCAAGGACGCCGTCGTGACCTTCTCGACGGGCTTCCAGTCCAATCTCGGCATCATCAGCGCCATTGTCGGCCTGCATGACTATGTCATCATGGACCGTGAGAACCATGCCAGCCTCTATGACGGCTGCAAGCTGTCCTACGGCAAGATGCTGCGCTACCAGCACAACGATATGGCAGACCTTGAAAAGAAGCTCCAGAAGGTGCCGGAGACGGCGGGCTGCCTGATCGTGACCGACGGCGTATTCTCCATGGGCGGCGACATTGCCAACCTGCCCGAGATCTGCGCGCTGGCAAAGAAATACGGCGCACGCGTCATGGTCGACGACGCGCACGGCCTCGGCGTCATCGGCGAGGGGGGCCGCGGCACAGCCAGCTATTATGGCCTTGAAGACCATGTCGATATCTACATGGGCACGTTCTCCAAGTCGCTTGCTTCCCTCGGCGGCTATATGGCCTCCAGCAGCCGCGTGGCAGACTTCGTGCGCCACAGCTCCCGTCCTTTTATTTTCTCCGCATCCATCCCGCCCGCGAACGCCGCTGCGGCGCTTGCCGCGCTCCGCGAGCTGGAAGCGCATCCGGAGCTGGTGACGCGTCTTCAGGAGAATGCACTTTACATGCGCAGTCTTCTGAACGAACGAAACATCAAAATGCGCCCGTCCAACGGCGATTGCATTCCCATCATCCCGATCTATACCTACGAGCCGGTCCCGACGCTCACCATCGCGAAGGAGCTGTATGAGCGCGGGGTCTACGTCAATTCCTCCCTGCCGCCCGCGGCGGCTCCGCATGAGTGCCTGCTGCGCACGAGCCTGATGGCCACGCACACCCATGCGCTGATCGACGAGGCTGTGGGCGTGATCGCCGATGTTTTAAGGGGGTATGACCTGTGACGCCTGTAAAAAAGGTATGCGTCATCACCGGCGGCACGTCCGGCATCGGCCTGTGCACGGCGCAGGCGATGCTTGAAAAGGGCTACACGGTCTATGAGCTGTCCAGACGAGCCGAGGGCGCGCCCGGCATGAAGCACATCATGGCCGACGTCACAAAGGAAGAGACGCTTGCCGCAGCCGTGCAGGAAATTTTAAAGCAGGAAGACCACATTGACGTGCTCATCAACAACGCGGGCTTCGGCATTTCCGGCGCGGTCGAATTCACGAAGACGGAGGACGCGCAGCACCAGTTGGACGTGAACTTCTTCGGTATGGTGCGCATGAACCGGCAGGTGCTGCCGGTGATGCGGCGGCAGTGCCATGGCCGCATTGTGAACCTGAGCTCCGTCGCAGGCGCGATCCCCATCCCGTTCCAGACCTATTATTCGGCCAGCAAGGCCGCCATCAACTCCTATACCATGGCGCTTGCGAACGAGGTCAAGCCCTTCGGCATTCAGGTCTGCTGTGTCCAGCCGGGCGATATCCGCACGGGCTTCACCGCCGCGCGGGAAAAGAACCCGGAGGGGGACGACATCTACGGCGGGCGCATCGCGCGCTCTGTCGCGGGCATGGAGCGCGACGAGCAGAACGGCATGGCCCCGGAAAAGGCGGGCGCATTTATTGCGCACGTCGCGGACAAGAAGAGCGTCCGGCCCATCAATACGATTGGCCTGCAATACAAATTCTTCTGCTTCCTCGTCAAAATCCTCCCGGCCAAAACGCTGAACTGGCTGGTCGGACTGATCTACGCAAAATAAAGACCAAGTACATCAAAAACGCTTCGGGACACGAAAAATGCCCGAAGCGTTTTTGATTCTGCAAAAATCTCTGGCAGGAGGCCCTGCCGGAGAGAAGCTTCAGAAGCTGATCACGCCCAGATGCTCAAGCAAAATCTTCAGGCCGATCAGGATCAGGATGATGCCGCCTGCCAGCTCTGCCTTCGCCTTGTAGCGCAGGCCGAAGAGGTTGCCGACCCGAAGACCGGCAGCGGAACAGAGAAACGTGGTGATGCCGATCAGACAGACGGCCAGCGGCACATTGACGTCCGGCAGCAGCGCAAACGTGATGCCGACAGCCAGCGCGTCGATGCTCGTGGCCAGCGCCATCAGCAGCATTGTTTTGAACGCAAACGAGGCACTTGTTTCGGATTCCTCCCTGGAGAAGCTCTCCTTGATCATGTTCGCGCCGATAGCGGCCAGCAGCACGAACGCGACCCAGTGATCAAAGGCTGTGATGTACTGCTCGAACGTCGAGCCAAGAAAATAGCCGATGGTCGGCATCAGCGCCTGAAAGCCGCCGAACCATGCGCCGATAATCAAATAGTGCTTGAATTGCAGCTTTTTCGTCGAAAGGCCCTTACAGATCGACACCGCAAACGCGTCCATCGACAGTCCGATACCCAGCAGAAGAATTTCCAGGATGCTCATAATTCCAACACAGCCTTTTCAGTGAAATTTTGTTGGTATCTCATACTTACATGGGAAAGTCAAGAAAAAAGCGCGGTTTTCCGCGCTTTTTTCAGAAAAATCATGCGTGTTTCCGCTTTTTGCAGAACGCTCTGTGGTATACGATGAAATACAGTACCGCGCTGACCGGGATGGCGACAAACACGTCGAGGATCGAGTGCTGCTTGACGAGCACCGTCGACGCGCAGATCAGCAGCCCCAGCGGCAACGCGACCCACTGCAAGTGCCGCGTGCAGAGCGGCTCCGAATCAAAGCAGGCCAGCGTCAGCGCCGCGCAGCCGATGACGTGCATACTGGGCAGCACGTTGGTGTTGGTGTCGGCGGTATAAATGCGCTGCACGAGCCAGATGAAGAAATCGTGCTGCGCGAATTCCGTCGGGCGCAGATCCTGTCCGTTCGGGAAGATCAGGCAGAACAGGATCGAGCCGCCGAAGCCAAGGCCGATATACACCATGAACCGCTTGAACGCGGGCACGTCGTACCACATGAGGTACAGCGTCATGGCAAACAGCAGCGGATGCCACATACAGTAGGGAATGATAAAATACCGGCAGAATGGGATCTTGTCGTCGAGCGGCAGATAGGACACCCAGTAGTGGTCGGTCACAACGTGCTCGGCAATATAAAACAGAACGAAATAGACGATCCAGATCAGAAGATACCAGTGGTGGCGGCAATTTTCAACTGTCCCGATCTTCCACTGCCTGTTCGGACGACTGTGCATGGTCTGACTCCTTCTTATTTTCCGTGATAGTGGGGATAAATGCTTTTGCGATGCGGCCCTTGCCGCGGTGCTTGATATAGAAATAGCCAAACACGCTGAACGTCAGCGCGCCGATAAAGTTGACGAACAAATCCTCCATCGTGTCATACAGGCCGATATCGAGATAGCCGTTGAAGCCCAGATCCTGCCCGTTGACGGCAACGGAGGTGATATTGTCAATCGTGATAGGGATATTCCTGTTCGTCGGGTCGAGCATGACGGAGGTGATCGAGCTTACGATCGTGTCCTTCTGCATATCCATGTGGAACAGCCTGTCCATGCCGAATTCAAAAAACTCCCACAGAACGCCGATGGTCATTGAGAAGCAGAACGCAGCGAGCGCCACATAAATGGGAGACAGCTGGAACTTGATCTTGTCGTTGCGGTTCAGGATATCAATGAGCGCGAAGCCAAATGCCGCGCACAAAAAGCCCGTCGTCGTGTGCAGAATGGAATCCCAGTTTGGAACATTGATGAAAAAGCAGCCCAGCTCGCCCAGAATTTCCGACGCGAAGATGAACACCAGAATGATGATCTCCAGCGTGCCCGGCAGCTCGATGCCAAAGTTTTTCTGCACAAACAGCGGCAGCAGGAACAAAAACAGCACCAGCAGGCAGATCGCCGCGTTTTCATATTCGCCGCGCAGAATCGACGAGACGAGGATCGCCACGACGATCAGACGCAGAATGATATAGACGGTAAACACAGCAGGCTTCTTCTTCGCCTCCGCGACCAGCCGCAGCCGCCTCTGACGGTTCTTTTCTTTCATAGCCAAATACTCCATTCATTAGTAAAGAAAATAGTACCCGAAATCAAGCGAAAAAACAAGCGGAAGAATGTTAAAGATTTATGAAGATTAGCCCTTATCCAGAAATTCCGCTCTGGCGCAGCTCAAGACCCGCTCGGAAGCCCCTTCGATCTGTTTGGCCATACCGCCGCCTCCATTTCATTCATAACATCGTTTCATAACTGTGTTATGAATTGCAGTTCAATGTCTCTAATTTGTCAAGCCCTCTTTTCAAAAGCTCCGGCAATTCGAACGTGCCTGCGCACTTGGCACAGCAAAAGCGCCCCCTCCGCAGAGAAGGCGCTTTTATTTGCTTTATACGCTCTGTACGAACCGGAGGAAGGCCCGGCGGCCCTCCGGGGTGCATTTGTAGACGCCTGCGTCCTCCAGCACCTGCATGAAGACTGCGCCGACCTCCTGCCGCAGGATTTCCTCTGCGTTTTCCGGCGTGAACGCGTGCCGCGTCTTCAGCTCCTCCGCCCAGCCCGCGTGCTTCTGCAGCGTCTCGTCGGCGCGCAGGTCGCGGTTCTGCAAGATCGCGTCTGTCAAAAGCGCAAGCTCTCTGTCCAGCCGGGACGGCAGAACGGCGAGGCCCATGACCTCGATCAGGCCGATGTTCTCCTTCTTGATGTGATGCAGCGCCTCGTGCGGATGGTACAGGCCCAGCGGATGCTCCGCCGTCGTCAGATTGTTGCGCAGGACGAGGTCAAGCTCAAACGCATCTTCCCGGCGGCGGGCGATGGGCGTGATGGTGTTGTGCGGAACGCCGTCCGTTTCGGCGAAGATCATGGCGGCTTCGTCCGTATAGCCGCGCCACGCGGCAAGGATTTTATCCGCCAGTGCACACAGCCGGTCAGGGTCTGAGCCGGTCAGGCGCAGCACGGACATGGGCCATTTGACGATCCCGGCACAGACATCCTCGAAGCCCGCAAACGTGACCGGCAGCTCGACCGGCGCTTTTTCCATGGCGAAGGTATAGTGTCCGCCCTGAAAATGGTCGTGGCTCAGGATCGAGCCGCCGACGATGGGCAGATCTGCGTTGGAGCCGAGGAAATAGTGCGGGAACTGCTTCGTAAAATCCAGCAGCCGCCGGAACGTCGCGCCGGAGACGCGCATGGGCGTGTGCGCCGCGTTCAGGACGATGCAGTGCTCGTTGTAATAGACATACGGAGAGTATTGCAGGTACCAGTCGCCGCCGTCCAGCTGCAGCGGAATGATGCGGTGGTTCTGCCGGGCCGGGTGGTTCATGCGGCCCGCGTAGCCTTCGTTTTCCGCGCACAGGGCGCATTTGGGGTAGCCGGACTGCGGCACGTTTTTGGCAGCAGCGATGGCGCGCGGGTCCTTTTCGGGCTTGGACAGGTTGATGGTGATGTCAAGCGTTCCGTATTCGCAGGTATACGTCCACTTCTTATCCTTCGCGATGCGGTCGCGGCGGATATAGTTGGTATCCTGGCTGAAGCGGTAGAACCAGTCGGTCGCTTCGCGCGGGGAGACTTCATAGAGCGTGCGGAAGCTGGTGCGGACCTCATGCGGTCGGGGCGTGAGGACGCCCATGAGCTTCGTGTCGAACAGATCGCGCGCGGTCTGATTGTCCGGGCACACGCCGCGCGAAACGGCGTCGTCCGTCAAAGTCTGCAAAAGCTCGGCAAGCGGCGCCTCCGCAGGCGCGGCAGCCTCGTCAAAGGAATCAAGCGCAAGCGCTTCCAGCAGCGCGTTGCGGCAGCAGACCACATCGTCCGTCTGGATCAGCCCCGTGCGCACGGCGTATTGGCAGAGCGCGGAAAGATAGGAATCAAGCATGGCAGTACCTCTTTTTTGGTTTGCTTCATTATACATGGGAACCGGCGTGTATGCAAGGGCTGCATACACGCTGCTTTTTATTCCCCGCCATATGCCCGCAGGCGGGATTTGAGCAGGCCGATGGCATAATACATCGTCTCATAGCGCAGATACTGATCCGCGTTCGCGTCCCACAGGACGCGCAGACGGGGCGCAAATTCGTCGTCGCCGTGCCAGAACTGGACGGCAATGCGAAGCTCCTCGAAAAACGGCAGCGAAAAGCTCACATCCGCGCCCGCCATCGGCGTGCCGCCGAGGCGCAGGCAGGCGCGCTCCAGCAGCTCCGGCCGCCGGTCGTACAGCAGCTCCAGCGCGTCCGCGCGATTCGGCTCCATCAGGCCCCGGTGGACCTGTCCGCCGAAATCCAGCGTCGTTTTCCACGCCCCTGCCGCTCTGCGGCCCGGCTTCGCGTCGCAGAGCAGGTCGAAGATCGTGAGCGTCTCGTCAAACCCGTCCGCCGGGAGCCACGCGCCGGAGCCCCGGCGCGCGATATATCCGTCTGCACGGCTGACGCGGTAGTCCTCACTGAGCAGGCGCAGATATAAAAAATCCCCGTCCGTCCGCAATCCGTGCGCGCAGGCGACCGCGTCCAGATCGTGCGCGCAGAACAGCTTCCGCGCCTGTCCGGCCTGGATCTCGTAGTTATTTTTCCGCTCCATGCGCGCCTCAGCCCTCCCGCAGCGCACGGTAGAGCGCGTCCATACTGTCACAGATGGTTTCGGCTCCCGCGTTGACGAGCACATCCCGGTCGCGGAAGCCCCAGCTGACTGAAATGCAGGGCAGGCCCGCGTTCCGGGCCGTGGCCACGTCGACCTCGGAGTCGCCGATGTAGACGGCGCGCAGCGCCTCGGCTCCCAGCTGCCGGACGACCTCGAACACGGCGTCCGGGCAGGGCTTTTTCCGCACGCCGTCCTTCGCGCCCGCGCTTGCGGCCAGAAGTCCCGGGAAATATTGCGCGGAGAGCGTTTTCACGGCATAATCCGGCTTGTTGGACACGACGGCGGACACGACGCCGTCCGCCTGCAGCTGCCGCAGCAGCTCCAAAATGCCGGGATAGGGCGTTGTAAAATCCGCGCAGTGGACGGCGTAATAGGGATTGAACGCCTCGAAGACCGCTTCGATCTGCGCCTCGTCCGTGCCTGCGGGGACGGCGCGCTCGATCAGCTTCCGGATGCCGTTGCCGACAAACGCGCGCACCTCCGGAAGCGTTCTGGGCGCGAAGCCCTGCGTGGAAAGCGCATAATTCAGTCCCTGCCGCAGATCGGCCAGCGTGTCGAGCAGCGTCCCGTCCAGGTCAAAAATTGCAAGCTGATACATGGTCTGATCCTCGCTTTATCTGTATTCGATGCGATTATAAAAGTTGCGGCCTCCGCTTGTCAATGCTATAATACAGCTATTCTGACGAAAAGGGACGAAAAAACATGGAAATTCATCAGATCACCGATTTTAACGCGCCGGAGCTGGATGTTTACGCGCGGCTGACGGAAAACCAGCTGGTGAACCGCGCCGACCCGGAAAACGCGCTGTTCGTGGCCGAAAGCCCGCTGGTCATCGGCCGGGCGCTGGACGCGGGCTGCGCGCCGGTGTCGTTTCTGATGGAGCAGAAGCATATTGAGGGCAAGGGCGCGGCGCTGCTGGCGCGGTGCCCGGACGTGCCGGTCTACGCGGCGGAGCTGGACGTTCTGACGCAGCTGACGGGCTTTCATCTCACGCGCGGGATGCTCTGTGCGATGCGCAGGCCGAAGCTGCGCGACCCAGCAGTGCTGCTGCAGGACGCGTCGCGCGTGGCGGTGCTGGAAAACGTGATGAACCCCACGAACCTCGGCGCGATCTTCCGCTCTGCGGCAGCGCTTGGCATGGACGCGGTGCTGCTGACGAGCGCGGGCAGCGACCCATTATACCGGCGCGCGGTGCGCGTGAGCATGGGCACGGTTTTTCAGGTGCCGTGGGCCTATCTGTCGGAGGGCTGGACAGAGCTTCTGCACACGCTCGGCTTCCGCACGGCGGCCATGGCGCTGCGGGACGATTCCGTCCGGCTGGACGATCCGCGCCTCGCAGCCGAGCGGAAGCTCGCCGTCGTGATGGGCACGGAGGGCGACGGGCTTGCAGACGCGACGATCGCCGCCTGCGACTATACTGTCCGCATCCCCATGCACCACGGCGTCGACTCGCTGAACGTCGCTGCAGCCAGTGCCGTGGCTTTCTATCAGTTGGGAAAACCCGCGGAATAACGCCGTTGACAAACATAAACAGCCATGGTACCCTGAGATTACAAACAGAACCAACGGAGGCGGTACGCATGGAAAAGAAGCTTGATCTGGAAGACACGGTGCGGGCCGTGACGGAGCAGCCCTGGGCGCGCATCCGTGCGTTCATGAAGCCGGTAATACCGGCGCTTGCCGCGGTGCTGATCGCCGCGCTTGCGGCGGGGTGTACCATGATGGACAGCGTTCCGCAGGAAACGCCTGCCTCGGAGGTCGAACCGCCGGAGGCGCTTATCGCGGCGCGGGTCGAAGACGCGGAACCAGCGGACGAACAGCTGAAGACGCCCGTGGAGCAAGCGGGCGCATCGGTTCTTTCGGACAGCGAGCAAGCCGCGTTCTGCGCCTATCTGCTGGACAAGTTTGATGAGCTGGAGGTGCGCGGCGCATTCGACGCAGAATCGCGCTGGACAGCCGAGCGGCTGAGCGATACGGTGGCATGCATGACCATCTATCGTCCCGACGCGCAGGATGAGGTCTTGGACGAGCTGATCTGTCACGGGGAAACGGGGCTTGTGAGCGACACGCGGTTCCGCTGCTATCAGGCATCTGTCGGAGACGACGCGCCGGAGGATGTCAGAACATACACGTACAATGTGCTGCTCAGCAGCGTCTATCAGAAGATCCCCTTCGAGTGCTTTGCGAACTATCTGGACGGGCATTACCGCGAGCTTTCCCCGCTCGGGCTGTGGAGCTATGACACGGTCTGGTCGGTCTCCATGACAGAGCATGAGATGCGGCTGACGATCTCCGGGTTGCCGGACGGTGGAAGCGAGGCGTTTACGCTGGATCTGGACACGATGCTGGTGCGCTGAGCGGTCCGCAGCGGGCTTATGTCGGTAAAAGGAACAGGCACGGCCTTTTGGGGGCTGTGCCTGTTTTGTGCGTTATACTGAGAAATATTGGAGATCCGCTTGTAGGGGCCGATGCCGGTCACAGCCGTTCGCGACGAAGGAGCGTTACGGATGTG
>OHFE01000582.1_pt1 | contig 12328 bp, 7 predicted proteins | sample 1567471 | NCBI WGS metagenome assembly OHFE01 (sample SAMEA3879513, study PRJEB24766) | human gut metagenome | biome: human-associated habitat; feature: feces | place: USA | collected 1985/1987 | reverse complement strand
AAAGAAAACTAAAGGGGAAGTTAAAAGCAAGTTAACTGAAAATCAAGTTAAAGAGGTTAAAGAGATTAAAGATATCAAAGGGGAAACTGTGATGAAAGAGGTTAAAGATACTAAGGGGGAAACTATGATGAAAGATGAAAAGAAAGAATTTGCAGGAGTTATTAGAGAATTAAAACCATACAGGGTAGCAGTTGCTAAAAGAGAGGTAAGAAAACCTAAAGCACTCTATGAAACAAAATATGCACATAACTTCACAGTTTATACAGATAAACTTGTAGAAGAATTAAAAAAGGTTGCAGTTAAAAAACAAGAAGTGCGTGATGGCGAAAGAGTTAGAGAATCTTACGAAGTCGAAACAATCCCATCTGAACTTTTAACAAAACTAGATTCGATTGCTAAATTAAACTACACAAACAATTTAACAATGGCATTTTCTTCAAGACGTGATGGTTTACACAGCACGTTAAGTGATATTTACTGTTTACACTTCTTTAAAATACCTGAATTTAAACAAAATGGTGAAATAACAAGATTTACAAACAGACTATTTATTTTCCATATTACTGACCACGAACCTCAATTAGGACAATTTGCACTTAAAGCAACAAGCCTTAGTCAAAGATTTTTATATGAACTCTATAAAAGTTGTAATGCCCTAAACTCTACAACTTCTGTAATTCTTATTAACAGCAAAAACTTAGTAAGCACTTTAACTAACGGAGAACTTGAAAGCTTAGATAAAGAAAATTATCTTTCAGTTCAAAACAGAGAGGTATGGAAACAACTTTATTTAGGAAAGAAAGCACTTTCTAAAACACGTTATGGTTTTTTAAGTAAAAAATCATGCTTAGACATCATAAACATTTTAGATGGAAAAGAAAATGAATAACAAATAACTCTTTGTTGTGAAGGCAAAGGCGTTTAATAACATTAAAATAGGTTTTGGTAAAGGATAACCAAAACCTATTTTTTCGTCTGTAAACCACCAGATTTTTATCTGACAAAATTGGAACAACTCCATACTTATGACCAATTGCGTAGATGCCTAAGGTATTCAAAAATGTGTACAAAAATTCGCCATTTAAAGGGGGATTTAGTACAGTAAACTAGTATTTTTTCGCCACTATACCTAAGGTAAAAATAGGTAAAAATCCTGTAAGTGCACTGACCTCTGTGACTATTTTGCATAGTCGTAAAACGCAAAAATTAGCCAGTAAAAGAAAGAGGTATCCATTATGAACTTATATGGTACATAACGAAAGGGAGTGGTAAAATAAAACTAAAAATAGTATTAGTTAATCGCAAAGATGAAGCCTATAATATTAATGAATAAATTAAATTTCACTCTTGCGTACTAACTATTTTAATAAATAACTACTATACCTTGATAATGAATAATGTTAGGAGGTAAATTATGCAAGTCATATTATGTTTAGGAACATCTACGGAAGTAACTGCGAATAACTTGTTAGAAACCTATGGTTCAATCGAAATTGACCATATGTATATGTACTTGGAACAGATGTGCATGGGTTTATCAGGTATACCTGTAACCGTTGATAAAGTATTAATACATGAAGACGCCTTAGGTGACGACCCAAGTAACACTTTGTTAGGATTGCAGACTTTAATAGATGGAAAATTCTTCTTAGCAAAAGAGATTTTGTTTTTATTAAAGGTAGACTCTCCTGTTATAGAGTATATAAATTTCATATTTAAAGATTATCCTAATGTATTTCCAAAGTTTTCACCAGTTTATAACTTCCAAATGATAACGGAATTATTAGGTGGTAGGGATGCTTTAAAACAAAACAAAGTAGAGTTAGAGTATGCAGAAGTCGTTCGTAAAAAGGTAGGTTCTTCAAATAGCGTAACTTTAACAGCTAACTCAGAAGACGGTAAAGCAAGTCTTGTAGTTGATGATATTGATAGTATCAATAATCTATTTTTGAAATTAGAAGCACAAGCACACGTTGTAGCTATTAACAACAAATATGTGAGTACTGAAGCTATACAACCAAAAATCGGAGAGATTGATAAGGTAGACGGTATACCTGAACAGTTTTTACCTGAAATAGAAGAGAAAAAAGAATCCACAAAGAACGTATTAGTTGTTTCAGGTGAAAAGGGAAGTGGCAAAACAAGTTTTGCTTATGCGTTAGGTAAAAGCTATGGGTTAAACAAAAGAACATTACTTATTGACCTTAACATTTCAAACTTAGGGTTATCTTCCGTTATTGAACAAATGAAAGATAATATTACAGTAGTGTTCCTCCATGATTTGTTGAATAAGGGTGGAAAAGATGATGTAGGTAATGCAAAAGCTATTATAAGCAAGTTAATTAATTCAACAACCAATCTCAACGCTCTAACACTTAGTATAGAAACAAAAGAGTTAGTTAGAAATGAAGAGGTACTCGCTTCAATCGTAGAAATTATTCTAGCTAAACTTAAAAAACATTTTGAAATTATCATAATTGACTTACCACTATCTAAGTACAATCAATACAGTTTTATCTTCAATAACTGTAACTACTTACTACTTACATTCTATCGAAATATGAGTAGTATTGTATCTTTAAGTACATTCCTCGCAGAAAGTGGTTTACATAATGAGTGGTATAAGCTTGTATTCGTACCTACAGACCCTTATCGAGATATAGCAGGCTTAGATACCTCATCTGTAGCAGACTTAAAAGAAACAGCAAGTTTCTTTATGGGAGAAAATCGTGTAGCTATGACAAGGACTATTCAGTTAAGTAGTTTTAATCAAGGTCCTGAACTAAGTGAAGCTGTATCATCTGTTTTAACTTCTTTACCGAGTCAGGATAAAATAACAGAATATCTAAAGAGTATGAAAAAGTCTTCTGTTATTGAAGAAGCTAAAGAAATCGTTGAAACCTATGTTAATCCATTTGCACCAATTACACAAGACGAAGAATTAGATGATTCTGAATTGACAGACTTAGAACAACTCTTTGAAGATGAAGAACAAGAGGAATTGTTAGAAATACTTGAACTAGAGGAGGAATAAGTGTGAAATTATTATTTTTAACTAAAGAAGAGACATCAGCACTTAATGTGCAATACCTCCTACAAGGTGAGGTACAACTTGTGTATGACTACGAAGAGTTACTTGAACTTTTACATGGTAATGTGGATACTTTAGGATTTACAACACAAGCCATAACACTTTGTTACAGTAGTTCTCAGTTTATTAATACATTAGAAGGTATTAAAAATATGTTTGATTACAAGTTAGTCTACTTTGCTGAAACATCTGATAGTATTAGCGACTACATGAATAACACTTCAAAATGTGCAGTTGTGAATAGTCTATCTGAGTGCAGTGAAGTGACCATACTTGAAGCTTTAAACATGGAAATTGAAGTAAGTAACAAAGAAATCTCAAAAATGGTATTCCGAGACGACCCTAAAATCACAAATAGGATACACTCTTGGATAACCTCACTTGAACATGATGCACCAACGGTGTTAAAAGAGATTAATCAAAATCCCGACAAGTTACTTGAGATTTTAGTTATGGCAAAGCATATTCAAATGGAAATTCAGCGTAAGCGTAAAGAGAATAATATGCTTTTAACTCAAAAACAGCATTTATTAGCTTTAGCTGAAGATGTAGATAGTTTGAATGACAGCTTAACTGATAAACTCAAAAAACTGAAACACGCTTACGACCATAACAATACTTTGTTATTACGCTACAAAACAAGCTATGACCAGTTCCAACAATCTATACATATTGCCTTGAAACATGGTATTCAAAACCTTAAAGAAGATTGTTACGAGTCTATTAAGTGTCCTGAAACCGTTTATCCAATGTGTGTCGTTTACTTAAAACAGGTTACACATTGTAATTATATGTCTTCTTTTATAGACGCACTTATGCAACTTATGACACAAAAGAGTTTATCTGTAAAACTTTTGAAAGTTTTACCTAAAGGGGCTTCAGGACAACTAGTAAAATACGAAAATTATATTAACATTACAAATGGATTCAACTATTCAACTTATAAAGACTACTCAAAATTCTTACACTTAGGAAATCCTTATACAGCTTTAAACACTTTGTTGAAGAATGAAGTACCTGTTGACGTGCTTATTATTGTAGATGAAACACCACTTGATTACGTTTACTGTCATGGAGATAATGTAATCTTATATTATCTAGCTAATTCTTACAGGCACATTAAAGATTTATCATTCACTCCTGTTGCATCTATTGTCAATGAAGGGGAAGGGGATAATGTGTTACGACTTGATAAGTATGAAGATTATGAGAAGTTATCTTCAAATAGTCAGCTAACGACTTTGTACTACGAACAGCAAGAAGTAACACAGAACATTCTAAGTAGCGTAAATCAAATTCTAAGGGGGAGGTAAATAATGTTATCAGACCTAAAGCAGAAAGCTAAACAGATGGATGCTGAACATGGTATTAGTGGAAATAAAGAAAATCCTAAACCTAAAGAAAAAGAGAAGAGTAAGCCTAAAAAGTCTAATTTAGAAGAAGCAAAACCACAAAAGAAGTCGACTCTTGAAACAGGTAAAGGACTTGAGGAAGCAGTTAGCGTTGGGAAACGTAAGAATAAGTTTAAACTTCTCTTTGATATGTATTGGTATATGTTACAATACTCCTTAGACAAGGGGAAGAACTTATCTAAAATGCGATTAGATGAAAGTTCTATGCAAGTTGAGTACGATAGGATATTTACAAAAGAAAATACAAGATGTGTGTGGACTATTCGACAAACAGATAAACACTTACCTTTACACTTCTTCGGAGATTTAAAAGCACATCTTGATGCAAGTATCCCTGGATGTCGTGTAAACATTCTGTTGGTACCGTCAGGACACTATTCAGTAGACTTTAGTAATCGTGATGTTCGTTACAGAATTGATACATGGGAAAGAATGTCAAGTTTAGCTGATGAAACAGAACAAACTATGACAGCAGGGCAAGCATTAAAAGAAGAGGTATCTAGACAGAAATCTCGTGAAGGTATGCGTAGAATGTTTAATAGCTTTAAGAAGTTTAAGAAGTACATGGCTTCAGGTAGCCGTTTCGGTAAGTTTTATGTAGCGATTGAAGGTATTACTTCAAACATTGAAACAGATACTGGTCGAATTTCTGATATTGAAATGATGCAAAGATTTGAGGAATGTTTAAAAGACTATGCACAAGGAGAGGGAGTTGTATTTGAAAAAGTAGTAAGACGCTTACCAGAGTATCTTGAAGCCTTCTCTCTAACCACTTTAAGACCTAACAAGTTTAGAAAAGTTTTAAATGAGGTTATCTTATGCGACTTAGATATTGCTGAGTTAGATGCCTATACACAAGGTACAGTAGGGGATAAAATTGGCGTTTACATGGGGAATGACGTTAAAACAGACTTACCACTTTATCTTAACTTTACAGCTTCAACAAAAGCACAAAACATCCTAATCACAGCTTTAACAGGTGGTGGTAAATCCTTCTTTATCAAGTGTTTACTATTATTCCATGCTTTATGTAAACATCGACTTGCTATTATGGACTATGAAGGTAAAGAGTATTACAAATTAGTACAATGGTTAAAGGGTGTATCTGTCAGTATGACCGTTCAAGATTCAACCTTTGTTAACACGCTTAAAATAGGAGATTGTTCTAAACTCCCTCAAAAAGAAGCAGAAACTCGATTTCAAGAAAGCGTTAATGCCACAGAACGTATCTTCACCATTTTAGCTAACTTAAATGACGTTGAAATTGATGATATACAAATTTTATTTAGTGATTTAATTAATTACTTACATCAAAGCGTTGGAGTTTTCAAAAACAATAAAGCGACTTATATTGGGGCAGATTCACTTAATTTCTTTAAACTCTATGATGTACTCGATAACTTTTGTCGAGAACCATCCTTTATAGAAAAGCATGGTCAAATTGCTCTAACTGTTAAAAAGAGACTTGAACCTTATTGGAGTAAGTTTGGTACAAAACGTTACTTGTTTGAGAAAGAAATTGATATAGATGATATTTTATCAAGCAGAATATTACACTTTAACTTTGGTATGCAAAACAGTACAGATGATTCTGCACCACCAAAAGAAACACTTCTTAAGATTTCTATGATGACTTATGTATTTGCTAAGTACCATACTTACAACTTAAAGAACGGTATGTTCACCGTAAACCTTATGGAAGAGTTTCAGCGTAGTGGGAACTCACCTGAATTACTTAGAACAGTAAACCATTGGATAACAGGTGGTCGTAAATCTAACATTGTAAACTACTTAGTAACAAACTCTGTAGCTAGTTTACTTCAAAATGAAAACCCTAATGCCATCGCAATACGTGAAAACATTACAACTTATATTATAGGTAAGTGTAGAAATAAAACACGTATGCAATTAGTAGAAGCGTTTGACTTTGAAGATTTTAAACCTGTTATTGACGATTTAAGTGTAAACCCAAATTATGAGAACTGTTTCATCGTTATATTTGATACTGGTAAGATAAGAAACTCTGTAATTACCATGATGAAAATTCATCCGTCATTTGTTGACAACGAATACTTTAAGACAAGACGTGTTGAACTTTATTCTGAGACTGATATTTAACAAAATATCAGTCCTTTTTACGTTATTTAAAATTTATGTGAAAATTATAATCACTAAATAATGGAGGAAATATCAACATGAAAAATTTCGTATCAACACCTGATGCTAGAGTACAGAAACTTCAAACAACTCAAATCACGCAACACTCTAAAGCTATCTTAGACTCAATTTGTAATAATTTTACTTACATTGGTGGGGAAGTGACACATGGCGAGATTATTGAGTCCTTACTTGAAGCCCTTATGGAGTCTGATATTCCTGTTGTCATGATAAATGGGGAAGGTATCTCTCTTTCAGGCTTATTAAACGTAAATAACTTTTTAAATTTAAACAGTAATACACAGAAACAATCTAAAGGTAAAGAAAAGAGTTAATGTACATTAACTCTTTTCTTTTGTTACCAACCTCATAACTTTTATCTTACTAAAGAAAGGAGTTATTGCTTTGGATAGGAAAAATCACCACAATAAAATTGTGGAAGAGTTAAGAAAGTTTAATCCTGAAGAAGATAGTAATGTTTTTGGTAAACCTGATTCTAATTCAGAATTAGAATCTCAGTTAGAGTCTAAAAATAGTTTATCAAGACTACCAAGCAAGAAACGTTCAGCACCTCTTTGGATTTTACTCATACCACCTCCATTCTCATTAGTGCTACTAAAGCTACTTAATCGGAGATTACGGTGGTATCACTACTTGTTACTAATGAATGTAATTCCATTTGTCTTTATATTCTTTTGCGTAAGTGTTATAATCGTTCCAACTTTAAATAATGCTAAAGTAGCCAAAATACAACGAGATAAGATAGTAATCAGCAACGAACTGGCTTATCAGTATGACTTTAAAGTGAATAATGGTGAACTTGACTTATCTGAAAATATGGGTTTAGTTACACCTGATTATAATGGGGATGGTGAATTAGATTATGATAGGTTAGCACAGATGGAAGAGGATGGAATTACTAAAGCTACAGCAAGGGCACAACGCTATCAACTCTATAAGCAACTTGGTAAAATGTTCAGTTTTGACCCCTTATCACTCTATGGTATCAATATGATTGAAACAAGTGCTAAACTTGAAGCAAATGATATTTATAAAGAGTTTAATATGACAGAAAAACAAAATGCTTTATGTATTGGACCATTTCAAATATCTGAACAAACAAAGCATCTAGCCCATGCTTTTGAAAGTCAATATAGTACACGAGAGACGAGTCCGAAGAACAATTCAGTATTAAGTCTTGAGGAAGGGTTAGCTTTTACAGACGTTATCAAACTCCAATCTTCAAACCCAACCCATTTGTTGCCAAATGGAGGAACTGCTATTCAATCTATTAATTCAATTACTCGTAATACAACAGAAGCAACTGCTTGGGACCCAAATAATATGCCTAAAACTGTTACTAAAATTTATAATGGTGCAACTAAAATTAATGATATCGAGTGGAAGGTAATTAATGAAGCCAACTATTTTCCTCGTGCAGATAGTGGTGGACCTGGTAGAATGCAATGTGTTGACGTATTAACAGGTAGAACATTCGAGTTAGCAAGGTGTGGTGGTTATAATCACATGGATGTTGAACCATGGTCTATGGAGGATACTAAGACATTAAAAGAGATTTATGGTAATGATTGGGGCAAATACGTTATGCGTGCTGTCCTAATTGTCTATAAAGATGAAATATTCGCAGCTTCATTAGCAGGTGCACCTCATGCCCCTGAGTTAGATAAGGTTGCTAACAATGGAGTAAGTGGTGTTTTAGACTTACACTTTAGAGGAAGCACACGTCACATGACAGGAACATCATCTGAAAATACAACAGATGAACGACATCAGAAAAAAGTCATTGATGCAAAAAACGCAACACAATACTTAGCAGGAAATGGTGAAGTGCCTCCTTCAAATGGTTCATCAAGTGGAGGTAGTGGTCAGCTTTTAACAGGTCAACACTACATAATGCCTTATAGTCCACAGAAAAATCCAACTTATTCAAACCCAACTGAAATAGCATGGTCAGAAGGGATAACCTTACCTGATTCAAGTGTGTATCCAGTATTTTATCAACGAACTTACACGCCTGGCACAAACAAAACGCATATGGGTTCAGGTAGCGATACACAATTTAGAATGAGACCAAATCCATTTTACTTACCTGACGCTTCTTATAGTCAAGCTTATGATATCTATTGGATTAAAGTTGCACTTGATAAAGCTGTAGAAGATATGGCAAATGGAGGTCAAGGTTTCTTATCGAGTACATATGTTGATAAGGATGGTAATGTAAATCGTAGTTTACAATGGTCAATGGAGGATGTAAAACACTACCAAAACTCCACACCTGCACAACAATTTGAAGTAGCTTGTGCTTACTACTGTGATTGGTACTTGGGAAGTTTAGGAAATAAAGGTTACTTCGATGGTTATCGAACACTTGGACCAATGATTATGGCTGTACAACGCTACAACGACACAAAATCAGCAAGTATGCATAAAAAGGGGACACGTAGAGATTTATCTATTGAAATTTGTGGTCGTAGTGGTCAAGGTCCTATTGAAAAGTCTTCAGGTACTTTGTTAGATAAGGTAGGTTACTTTGACATCTACAAAAACATCGGAAGTGGTAATAAAGGAAGTAAACATTATGAGGGTTATACTTATTACTTATTAGGGGTTAATGCTGTTTATGAAATCTATGAAAAAGATAAAGAGATTTATGAAAAAGCTTTAGTAAGAAACAGCAAACCATCTGATAGTGGTAATACAGGAGGAAGTACAGGTCCTAACTATCCTGATGGAAGTGACGATGCAAACCCACCTAATGTAGAAGCAAAACCTGATACTGCTAAAGTTTATCCACCAATTTATAATTGGGGTAAACTAGGTGGTCAAATCACATCACCATTCCACGAAGATAGAGGATACAAGCATAGAGGTGTAGACTTATGGGTTCCAGTAAACACACCAATTCACGCTATAAAAGGTGGTACAGTCATTACATCAAGGTGTCACAAGCCAAGTGACCCAGGAAAGAACTATCCTTACCCTAATAAAGACTATACCTATAATACAGGGGACTTTGTTGAGATACTACACGATGATGGTACGAAATCACGTATTATGCATATGTATTGTGGTAGTATACGAGTTAAACAGGGACAGCGTGTAAATCAAGGAGATATTATTGGTGGTGTTGGAAATACAGGAAGTACAGGAGGGACAACAGGTATCCATTTACACTTTGAATTATGGAAGGATGGCGTTGAAACAGACCCAACAGATATCATTAATAAAGGTAAGTTATGGAGTCCATAGAAAGGAGACAGTAAATGAGTAAATATGAAGGTTACTTTAAATTTATCATTGGATTTCTACTTGTTTTGTTGTTTTCACTACAAACAAGTAGTTATATTCAATCAAATTACAGTTATAGTTACGAACAGACAGTTGAAGAAACCTGTTTATTTCGTGCAAAACAGTTTGTAGAATTGTACAGTTCAGGTAGTCAAGAAGCTTTTCAGTATGTATCAAATTATACTGAACGCTATGTATTTGATGAATTTGATGTGTTATTATACAATTTAGATTACTATGTTCCGTATCCTACAATCTCTACATGGAAATTTTCAGAAACAGGAAATTCAAGCACACCTTATCAAGTCATACTTTCTTTTCAACCTCAAACAAGTGGTTATCCAGTAATTTACAAATATTATTTCTCATTTTCATCAGATTTAACTATAAATCGTATAGACATTGAAGAAATTTAGAAAGGGGTATACTATGAATGATAAGAAAAATATTATAGGGTATGCTATATATGTTTTAATCTTTGTTACTGTAGTAGGCTTAAGTGTTATGTCTGTTAATACAGAAAATAATCTTATGAAGTTTGGTGAAAAAATTATTAGAATGGTCTATGAGTATAATGACATCAACGTAGTTTTATCAAATAGTGAACGATTAGTTGATTATTGTGAACCTGATGTATTAGGGATATTAGACAATCGAAATAAACCAATCTTTATGAGAAGATTTAAACGCTACACACCGACTAAACCTCTCATTAAGAAAATGTGGGTAGATAGAGGTGAGGTAGATACAGTACACGCTATTGTAGAATTTAACGTTGAATCTGCACTCGAACCTCGTTTAATCAGTATAGGTATTAAAGATGGGTTAGTGTGTGAATACAACGAGTATGTTATGTTAAACAATATGTTACCTATTACAGACTCTCTTTATGAATATGATGGTACAAAAGATTGGATTACATCTGAGGATGATATTAAATTAGACTCAGGGGAATAAAAAGTGAGGGATTACACCCCTCACTTTTTTCATGCTAAAATAGAATTAGTGTGAAGCAACATAGATTTCTTCCTTCTTTGTTGGTATAACCTTTTAGTATAGAAAGGAGAACTGCTATGGACATATTTTGGAGAACGCTGTATAACATAAGCTGTATATTACTAGCAGAGGGAGTTTTAGTGAGTTTAACTGTGTTTCTTTTATGTAGAAAACCTAACTCAAGGTTTAATAAGAGTTGTATTATATTCATATTATTCTTACTACTTCTTCTCGTTATTGCAAGGAGGTGCTATGTAAAATGAGTACACTACCACCATTACCACCATTACCTACTGGAATAAATCCATCAGGAGGAATAATGCCACCACCACCCTTACCTAGTGGAGGAGGACTTCCACCATTACCCAATCAAGGTGCACCGATAAGTCCTTCAATTCCACCACTACCACCTTCAGGTGGAAAGGTAAACTTAAGTAAACCTCCTGAAAAATCGCCAAATGGAATACCTAATGGTATACCTAATGTACCACCAATATCACAACAAAACGTAACACAACCTACACCAACACCAAGACCTGTTGTAGACGACTCTAAAGTAAGAGAATCAAGACATAACATGGTAAAGAAAGCAAGTAATAGCTTGTTTGACGGTTTAGAAATCATACCTGAAATTGCAGGTTTACTTGATAAGTATGAGTTTACAAAGATGTTATGTATTATAACTTGCGTGTGGCATTTAGTAACAACCGTAGTACATCAACTACTAGACTTCAATATGCTATCACCGTTAGTATCTCACGAAGCAAGATGGATTTTATTTGTTGCTAACGTAGTTATATTTTTATTAGTTATGAGAAATACTAACACAGATGTAGCTAGTGAACTAGAGGAATTAACTGAAATAGATAATATTCAAAGTATGAATGTTAAAATGCCAGATTTATCAATGGAAAACCCAATTAAACATAAAGAAGAAGATTATGCTGATGTGGAGTTAAAACCACTTAGCAAACCATTAGAACCTATTAAATCAAGTGCAATACCTGATGAACCTCAAATACCACCTAAAATGCCAAAACAAACAAAAGAACCTGAAGTTAAAAATGTTAAAATAGGTGAGTTTCAAGTTGAATCCTCTAGTCCATTTATGAGTACATTGTCAAGTGGATTTGGAGATAACCTAGTAGGGTTTGAAACAGAAGATAACAATGAGTGGGATGATGGGTTTGGATTTGATATGTCAGATTTTTCAGGAGATACTGGTGCATTAGAGTTTGGTGACTTAAACATTGACGAAGATGAACAGTCAGAATTAGAAAGTGAACTCATAAGTAAACTAATGTTACAACCTACTCAACAAGAAACTAAGCAGGATAATGCAGACTTCAACTTTGTTGAGAAT
>OHFE01000573.1_pt1 | contig 12420 bp, 10 predicted proteins | sample 1567471 | NCBI WGS metagenome assembly OHFE01 (sample SAMEA3879513, study PRJEB24766) | human gut metagenome | biome: human-associated habitat; feature: feces | place: USA | collected 1985/1987 | reverse complement strand
GTCGCATACTGCCGAGCCGAGTCCGCCGATAACGCTGTGCTCCTCGACCGTCAGAACCTTGCGGGTCTTTGCGGCGGTCGCGGTGATTATCTCCTTGTCGATCGGCTTGATGGTGTGGATATTGATGACCTCGGCGGAAACGCCCTCAGCCGCCAGTATCTCAGCCGCCTTGAGAGCTTCGGAAACCATCAGTCCTGTCGCGATTATCGAAATATCGCTTCCCTCGCGCAGCTTTATGCCCTTGCCAAGCTCGAATTTGTATGTGTCAGCGTCGTTGAAAACAGGCGCCGCAAGTCTGCCGAAGCGCATATAAACGGGGCCCTCGTGCAGGATAGCCGCCTCAACCGCCGCTTTCGCCTCAACGTCGTCAGCGGGGTTGATGATCGTCATGCCCGGGATAGTTCTCATCAGCGCGATGTCCTCGTTGCACTGGTGGGTAGCGCCGTCCTCGCCGACCGAAATGCCCGCGTGAGTAGCGCCGATCTTGACGTTCAGGTGGGGGTAGCCGATGGAGTTTCTAACGATCTCAAAAGCTCTGCCCGCCGCGAACATCGCGAATGTGGAGGCAAAGGGGATCTTGCCCGTAGCCGCCATGCCTGCCGCAACGCCCATCATGTTAGCCTCAGCTATGCCGCAGTCGAAAAATCTATCGGGAAACTTTTTCTTGAAAATGCCTGTTTTGGTAGCCGCGGCAAGGTCGGCATCGAGAACGTAAAGGTTTTCGTACTTATCGCCAAGCTCTGCAAGCGCGTTGCCGTAGCTTTCTCTGGTAGCAATCTTTTTAACTTCTGCCATTTTTATCCGTTCCTTTCTTTATGCCTCAAGTGCCGCGAGCGCTGCTTTCAGCTCGCCCATTGCCTGCTCGTACTGCTCGTCGTTAGGTGCAGAACCGTGCCACGAAACATTATTTTCCATAAACGAAACGCCCTTGCCCTTAACGCTTTTCTGGATTATCGCAACGGGCTGTCCCGAAACGCTCTCCGCTTCGTTGAATGCCGCTTCGATGGAGTCGAAATCGTGGGCGTCCATCTCGATAACGTGCCAGCCGAAAGCTTTAAATTTGTCAACTATCGGGTAGGGGGACATTACGTCCTCGATCTTTCCGTCGATCTGCAAGCCGTTGTTGTCAACGATGGCAACGAGGTTGTCGAGCTTGTAGTGCGCCGCAAACATCGCGGCTTCCCAGACTTGACCCTCTTCGATCTCACCGTCGCCGAGAATGGTGTAGACCTTGTAAGTGTCGGAAGAGACCTTAGCCGAAAGCGCCATTCCGCAAGCCGCCGAAATGCCCTGACCGAGCGAGCCGGAAGACATATCCACGCCGGGAATGTGTATGCAGGGGTGACCCTGAAGCATAGCGCCGATGTGACGCAGGCTCTTCAGCTCCTCTTCGGGGAAAAATCCTCTCTGCGCTAGGGTCGAGTAAAGCGCGGGTGCGGTGTGGCCCTTTGAGAGCACAAGGCGGTCTCTCTGCGGCTCTTCGGGCTTATCGGGGTACACGTTCATCTTTGCGAAATAAAGATAAGTCAGCGTGTCGGCTATCGAAAGCGAGCCGCCCGGGTGACCCGACTTGGCGCTGTGCACGCCCTCGATTATTCCCATTCGCACCTTGCAGGCTGTGATCTCAAGCTGTTTTTTCAAAGTAGCGTCCATGTTTTTACCTCCAAATAACATATTATTTTTCCAGTTTTTCAAATATATAGTCTATTACCGCCGCTATAAAATCTTCCTCGCAAGACTGCTCAAAGACTATATCGGCGACCTTTTTCACTTCTTCCGTCGCGTTCGATGGGCACACCGCCACGTCAGCCGCTTGCAGAAGCTCGATGTCGTTATTGTAATCGCCCGCCGCCACAAAAGTGCAATCCTGCATACCGCAGGCCTTTCGCAGTTCGCCGAGCGCCGTGCCCTTTGAGATATTCAAAGGCAGGATCTCGTAATACTCCAAACTCGAGCGCACGAAATCTACTCCGCCGTAGCCCTTTTCCTCGACGAATGCTATCAGCTTTTTCATCATCTCGGGCTTCGCGGGGTCAGCGGCGAAAAGCACCTTGTACCAATCGCTTTCGGGTATCTCGTCAACGCCGCATATCACGGGCGTTACCTTGCAGATCTCGTTGTGGCGCGCCTCCATCGGCGTCATAGCGGGGACGTAAACGGCGTTCGCCGTCAGCACCTCGCAGCCGACCTCGGGGTTCGCGGCGAGTATCTCTTTCACCAGTCCGCGAACGTCCTGCGGCAGAAATACGTCGTAGATTTGCTCGCCGCTTTTTATATCGTAGACCATTCCGCCGTTGCACATGATTATCGGGCAATTGACCTCCACCATGCCGAAATACTGGTTCGCCGCCTGTATGGCTCTGCCCGTCGCGATGGAAAATCTGCCGCCCGCGCGCTCAAAACGCTCTACCGCTTCTAAGCATTTGCGGGTCGGCACTTTGCTAGCGGGCAGAAATGTGCCGTCCATATCCGTTATCAATACAGTTTTGGAAATATCTTCAAACAAATAAGATCCCTCCTATTTTCTGAGGTTTCGCAGTACCGCCTCAAAATATTCGGGCAGCGGGCTGTCAAACTCCATGTACTCCCCGTTCGGGTGGATAAAGCCGATCTTTTTTGCGTGCAAACACTGCCCCTCTATGCCCTTGAAAGGCTTGCCGTACACCTCGTCGCCAAGCACGGGGTGGCCCGAGTAGGCGCAGTGCACGCGTATCTGGTGCGTTCTGCCAGTTTCCAGTCGAAAGCGCATCACCGACCAGCCTTTCAGCCGCTCGATCGTTTCGTAGTGGGTCACTGCGGGCTTTGAACAATGCTCGGTCACGCACATTTTTTTGCGGTCGTACTTGCTCCTGCCTATCGGCGCGCTTATCGTTCCGCTCTCGGGCGAAAACGCTCCGCAGACCACCGCCATGTACTCGCGCGTAAAGCTGTGCTGCTTTATCTGCTCCGCCAAACAGCGGTGCGCCGCGTCGGTCTTTGCGACCATCAGCAGACCGCTCGTCATTTTGTCGATACGGTGGACTATCCCCGGGCGGATAACGCCGTTTATCGAGGAAAGCCTGCCCTTGCAGTGGTACAGCAGCGCGTTGACGAGCGTGCCATCCGCGTGGCCGGGGGCCGGGTGGACGACAAACCCCTTGGGCTTATTGACGACGATCACGTCCGCGTCCTCATAGCAGACCTCCAGAGGAATGTCCTGCGCCGCGATGGGCGTTTCGCGCACCTCCGGAATTTCCAGCTCCAGCGCCGTCCCGGCGGGGAGCTTTTCGTTCTTTTTGACGGGCCTTCCGGCCTGCGTGACCGCGCCCTGCTCGATCAGGCGCTGAGCCTGGCTGCGGGTCAGCTCCGGCACGAGGCGGCTGAGCGCGCTGTCGAGCCGTTCGCCGTCTCTGTCAATCGTCAGCGTCATGCGGTTTCTTCTGCTCCTTCGGCTTTTCGGCCAGCAGCTCCTTGTCCTTCGTCAGAATATAGATCACAAGGACCAGCGCACCAAACGTGATGAACAGATCCGCCACGTTGAACGTGGAGAACCACGGGATGCAGATCATGTCGATGACAAGGCCCGTGGAGATGCGGTCGATGAAATTGCCGATCGCGCCGCCGGTGATGGCCGCGATGCACCACAGCTCCGGCGTCTTTTTGAACCATTTTTTCACGAGCACGTAAATCACGACCGCGAGATACACCGCCGTCATGACCACGAACAGCCACCGCGCGCCGCGCAGAAGGCTCAGCGCCATGCCGTCGTTCGTGATGTAGTGCAGCTGGAGCCAGCCGGGGATGAGCGTGACGGTCTTCCCCACGAGATTGGCCGCAGCCAGATATTTTGTCAGCTGATCGACCGCGACGATTGCCGCCGTAAACAGCGCAAGCAGCAGATAAAGCAAAGCAGTTCCCCCTTCCGGTAAGTGGGAACATCATACCATATTTCTGTTAATATTGCAACGCCGCAAAATGGCACGCAGGCGCAGCAAAAGCCCCGCCGCATAAAACCCGCTGTCCCTGCGGAGCAGGCGGCAGCGGGTTTTTCAGCGCTTCAGCGATTGACGACGTTCTGCGGCGTTCCGGCGAGGAAGGCACGGATGTTTTCTGCCGTGGCGTCCATGATCCGCTGGCGGCTCTCCTTCGGGGCCCAGGAGATATGCGGCGTGATGATGCAGTTTTTCGCGGTCAGGAGCGGATTGTCCGGGCGGATCGGCTCTGTGTAGACTACATCCAGCCCGGCGGCAGCCAGCTTGCCGCTGTTCAGCGCGTCGGCGACGTCCTGCTCCACGATCAGCTGGCCACGGGCGTTGTTGATGAGGATCGCGCCATCCTTCATTTTCGCGATGTTCTCTTTATTGATGAGTCCGGTGTTCTCCGGCGTCAGATTGCAGTGCAGCGACACCACATCCGCCTGCGCAAGCAGCGTGTCCAGATCGACATACGCGCCGATGGCGCGCCCGGCGTCGTTCGGATAGACGTCATATGCCAGAACGTGCATACCCATCGCCCGCGCGATGCGGCCCTCCGCCTGGCCGATGCGGCCAAAGCCGATGATGCCGATGGTCTTGCCCTCCAGCTCGATGAGCGGATAGTCCCAATAGCACCAGTCGGGATTCGAGGCCCAATTGCCCGCATGGACAGACGCGCTGTGATGGCCGATATGGTGGCAGATCTCCAGCAGAAGGGCGATGGAATACTGGCTGACCGACGCTGTGCCGTAGGCCGGCACGTTCACGACCGGGATGCCCTTTTCCCGCGCGTAGTTGTAATCCACAACGTTATAGCCCGTCGCAAGCACCGCGATCAGCCGGATATTCGGGCACGCGTCGATCGTCGCGCGGGAGATCGGCGTTTTGTTCATGACCACGATCTCCGCGTCGCCAATGCGCTCCGCGATCAGCGGGGACTCGGTATACGACGTGCGGTCATAGACCGTCAGCTCGCCAAGCGCGGCCAGCTCTGCCCAGCTCAGATCGCCGGGATTTTCCGTATAACCGTCCAATACTACAAGTTTCATAGCAGCTCTCTCCTGTTTATAATTTGCGTTCCGCGCATACACGGAATTTCAGATATACCAGTCGCCATCCGGCTGTGGGAGCACCGCCTCGAGCGCCTGCGCGCCGTGTACGCGCGCGATCCACCGGAGGCCGTCCTCCGTCTGCCGCAATACGCCCGCATCCAAAAGTGCCTGCCGAAGCGGCGCGTCCGGAACTGCGGGAACATCCCGTCCCGCTTCCTCCGCAAGCCTGCGGCGGCAGTCCGGGAACGCTTTTTCCAACTCCGGTGACAGATAGAGGGTGTTTTCGGCAAAATAGGCCGGGTACGGGTGACGGCAGCGGCGGTACGGCGTCATGGCAAGCTCGCAGCGGCTGGCACTGACGCAGGATGCCTGTCCGGGCGCGGCTTCGGCAAAGGCGTCGATGGTGTAGGCAAAGTGAATGTCCCGGACGGCGTCAAACGCGGGAAAGGCCGCATTGGCGAGGCCGTCCGCGTCTGTCACGGCAGAAAGCCCGATTGGCGCCTGCTCCTGCGCAAGGGTATTGACCGCTCCGTCCTCCGTCCAGAACGGCACGACCCGGAACGTCACCCGCCGCCCGGCGACAGGACTTCCCTTGCAGGTCAGCCGCGCCGTATATGCGTTGCCGTAATGGCTCCCGTCCGCAGAAAGCACGCGTTCAAGAGACAGCTCACACCCCGCGGGAGGCGCACCGTCCAGCCGGAACAGATCGGCGGCGATCGCCATGCGCGTCTGCCCGACCGCGCTGTCCGCGCCGCAGTGGCCGAAGGCCGCAGCGCGTCCGTCCGGCAGCAGGCGGATGCACGGCTGATAGAGTCCGTTTCCCGCGCCCTCGATCACCGTCCATGTCTGGCCGAGATCGCCGGAGCAGCTGAAGGGCTTGCCTCGCCGCGCACCGACGAGAACATCGCCCGGCAGGCACACGATGCTTTCCGGGACGAAGCCGCCCTGCGGATTTTTCGCAGGCTCTGGCGGAGCGCCCGCGCCGATGGGCAGCAGCGGCCCGTTGATGAAGCCCTGCGCCGAGCGGCGGACGAGCTGCCGCCCGACCGGCGTGCCCTGCACGTCGCCCGCCACGAACAGAAGCCGTCCGTCAGACAGCTCTGCCGCGTCGTACTCATGCGCGCCGATGCCCGGAAGGACATAGTGCGGCCCCGAAAAGCTCCGGCCGTCGGGACTATGGAGGAAAAAGGTCTGGATCTTATTGAGATACGTTTCGCCGGGAAGCATGGTGTTGCGCGTTGCGCGTTCGCAGCCTGCGCCCCATGGCGTGCCGTAGAAGCTGGCAAGCACGAGAAGCGAACCGTCGCGCAGGCGGCGCAGCCGCCAGAGATAGACGGCGCAGCCCTCCAGCAGACGGGCCGTTTCCGTCCAGGTGCTGCCGCCGTCCGTGCTTTCCCGGACGGCAATATAGTCGCACCAGCCGGTGCGCGCGGCGTTGACGCGGCCCACGTCCAGCCCGACCAGCCGCCCGTCGGCAAAGCCCGCGTTCAGAAACGAGCCTTCGGCCAGCGGGCACCTGCCCGTCTCGTACCAATGTTCCCCGCCGTCGTCGGAGGCCATATAGACGCGCTCCGAGACGGTATCCGCACTGCCGCATTCCGCCGAGCAATAGGACACTGGCGCGCCGATGGCCTCGCCCATTTCCAGTCTCGGCGGCACAAAGGCCGCGTCATGCGCCCGGCGGATCTCCTTAAAGGACAGGCCAAGCCGCCCGTTCTGATAGTCGAAGCAGTCCGTCCACGCCGTAAAGCCCAAGGCGTCCGCAGGCTCGTAGATCATGCGGTGCTCGGCATCCGCCGCGTGCGGGACCGAAGATATGTCCATCATAATACCGCCTCCTTCCGCGTCAGTCAAGCCGGACGACGCTTCCCGTTTCATAGGCCCGCAGCGCGCCGGCGAGCAGCTGGTGGCTCAAAAGCGCCTCGTCCGGCCGGAAGCAGCCGAACGCGCACGGTTCGCCGCAGAGTTCGGCGATAAACGCCGCGAACATCTGCAGCATAGCGTCGGAAAAGCCAAACTCGAAAATGCCGCCGGTGATGACTGGGAAGAGCGTCCTCTGCCCCAGTATCAGGCGGCTCCACGCCTGCTCCCGGCCCTGATTGCGCGTGTACCAGACGGCGTTTGCGTCCTCTGTGGAAAATTTCGCAGAGCCGTCCAGCCCGTAGATCTCGTATTCCACCGTATTGGTGCAGCCGGGGGCCATGCGCTTCATTTCCATCACCATCGGGAACCGGTCGCCCGCCGCATTGTGCGCGCCGCAGAGCAAAATCGCGTTGTCATATGTCTCGCAGGGCGCAAAGCCGTCGCCGCAGGGCCGCTGCGGGACGAGGTTGGCCAGCTGCGCGCTCACGGAATCGACCCGGAAGCCGAGGCGGAACGGCAGGTGCTGGGTGTGGATGCCAAGGTCGCCCATGCAGCCATACGCGCCGTTGGTCTTCAGCTGCCGCTTCCAGTTGATGGGCTTGCTCAGGTCCATATCCGACGCGTGCTTGATGGTGAAGCGTGCCTCGATCACGCGGCCGAAGAAGCCCTCCTGATACCAGCGGAAGAGCTGCTGCGCGGCGGGGTAATACGGAAATTCGCTCGAGCAGCGGACAAAGACCTGCGGATGCTCCCGCATGGCGCTCAGGATCTGCTGGCAGGCGGGCAGATCGATCCCGAACGGCTTTTCGGCCAGCAGATGCTTGCCGGAACGGATGATATCGGTATAGATCTGCGCGTGCTGGTCGTGCGGCACGGCGCAGTAAACGGCTTCGACCTCCGGATTTTCCAGAAGCTCGTGATAATCATGGTAAAAATACCGCGTGTCTGGCACGCGCCGGAACCAGTCGAGGCTTTTGTCCGTCCGGCTGCACGCGGCGATGATCTGTGGGCGCGGCAGGTCGGTCTGCAGATGCAGCCAGCGCATGGAGGCGCTTGCAAACTCCCGGCCCATCAGCCCGCAGCCGATGACGCCGAATTTGATGGTCTTCTCCACGCTCAGCCCTCCATTTCGGACAGGCACTGCTCCATCCATGCGATCAGCTTCCCCACCATCGGCTCCGTGACCAGCAGCGGCAGCTTTGTCAGCGCGACGGGGCGGCAGTTGGCCTTGTAGGTCTGGGCACTGATGTCGACGCAGAACTCGCGGTTCATCCGCGCGGCGAAGGCCGCCGCGTCCGGCACCTGATGGAAGCACAGGGCGCTCATATGCCCGTCGCCCTCCGCGCCGCTGCAAAGCGCAGGATGGCGCGCGGCAAGCTGGCGCAGCGCATCGTGATAGGTCTTGCCGACCGCTTCGATATGCGCGCCGTTATGGCTGACAAATTCCATCGTGACAAGATACGCAAGGCTTGCCAGCTCCTCCTGTCCGTTGGTGACGAGCGCGCCGAACTGGCTCAGGCAGTCGAACGCGCCGCTGACCAGCAGGCGGCTGGCCGGATACAGGCCGCCGGGGAAGCCCTTGCCGATGGAGACGAAGTCCGGCTGCAGACCGTATTTGCGGAACAGGAAGAGCGTATCGTACCATGCGCTGGACTGGATTTCGTCGCAGAGCACGGGCGTGTCCGTTTCGCGGCACAGGCGGTAGGCCCCGGTCAGATATGCCTGATCCAGACGCGTACCGCTGTAATTCATCATGATCAGCTCGTGGCAGAAGCCCGCCGTCTTATAGGGCGGCGTGTTCCAGCGCTCGATGGCGCTGCGGAAGCTTTCGGGATCGTTGATCGCGACAGACTCGACGCGCAGTGCGTTTTTGCATTTTTCCGCGAGCGACGGCCACAGGCCGCGCAGCATCTGCGCCAGAATCGTCGTGCCGTGGTATCCGGCGGTCACGCCGCCGTCGTTGTCCGCCATGACGAGGAACACCGGAATGCGATCGGCATACGCGGGCGCGGAGCCGTCCAGCGTGTCAAAGCGGCTGAGCATCATCTTGAGCGCCGCCTCCACTGCCAAAGAGCCCGTTTCCAGATTGAGCACGCGGTTCAGAACGCCGGGCTGCCGCGCCTGCAGAAGCGTCTGCGGCAGCGGCTCGTCCATGGGACGGCCGTTGGCTGCGGCGATCAGGCGGCGTTCGAGCAGGCGCGTGATATATCCGCGCGTATTATTATGCGTGGCATTGGGAATGCCAAGCGCGTGCGCCCTGTCCAGCAGCGCGTAGCCCGGGAAGCCGTGGCCGAGCGGAATGTGATAGTGCTCGCTCTTTCCGGCAAAATACAGCCGTCCGTCCTCGCCGAGGCGGAAGCAGCCGAGCGCGCTGAGCGGCGCGGGGGCATAGTGCTGTGCGGCGGCAAAGCTATCGGTCGGCGCGCCCGGCTCTGCCGAGACGGCCTGCGCGGGCGGGCAGATCTGCCGCCCGACCTGCTCCATCAGAATCTCCTGACGCGCGGCAAACGGATCCGGATAAAATTCGACCGGCTCCTGCGCGAGCTTCACAAGCGCCTGCTCCGATTCTCCGGTCAGCGCCGCGCGTGCGCGGCAAACGGCAGAGGTATACTCCGCGCCCAGAAGCGACTCTAAACTGCGGCTGAAATTTTTGATCATATCGGTTCCCCCTTATGCTCTTACAGCTGTACAAATTCAACATTCCAAAGGCGGCAGAACAGGCGGATGCGGTCGAGCCGGTCGCCCAGGACGAGCGCCTCGTGGTGTGTGCCGCCCTGTTCGAGCCACGACGTCACGCAGCTGCGCACGCCGCTGTCCGGCCGGAAGAACAGATACGGCATATCCACGTGCAGCAGATCCGCGTCCGGCAGGATCTCACCCGGCGCGCAGACCAGCCGGAAGCGGTCCGCCGTCAGATGCGTCAGCGACAGGATGCACGCGCGGCCCGGCTCCGGCGTGAAGATCGGCGTGGGCGGATTGGAAAGCCCGCCCTCGGACAGGACTCTGTTTTTCAGATACGGGCGGCGGTCGCCGCGGCAGAGCCGCCAGTTGCCCTCGCCCTGATGGCACATCAGGATCGCTTCGCGTTTGAAGTCCATCATGTACATTTCCGTAAAGCCCGCCGCGCCGCAGAGCGTCTGCATGGCCGCCACCAGCACGGCGGCGGTGGAATCGCCCTCGGCGGCGTAGCCATAGCCGTCGGCCAGCAGGTTTGACGCCGCAAGCAGCGGCAGCTGCGTAAAACGGCCATCCTCGCCGCATTCGCCGTAGTGCAGCGTATAGCCGGACAGGCCGCCGGACTGCAGATAGGCCCTGAGGCCCAGATACATCCGCGCCGCCTCTGCGTGCGTCGGCTTGTCCAGCGTAGGATCAAGCTCAAAAACGGCCCGGTCCGCTTCCATCTGTGCCCGCACCGCGTCCTCTTCGACTTCGGCGCAGAAGCGGCGGACGGTCCCGATAGAGTCATAGACCAGTTCCGGCCCCAGGAAGCGGTAGATCGCCATATCGTCGGTAATGACGTCCCCCATGCCGGGCAGCTTGCCGATCACGCCGATGCGCATCCGCTTCATGGCGCGCACGGTCATGGCCGCGCGGCCAAAATCCGCAACGAACCGCACAAACGAGCCGTCGCAGCGGTTCCCGGCGTAATAGACGCAGTTGACGCCCATGCGCGTCATGACGTTCGCCTGATCCTGACTGCCATGGATGCCCTGATTGACCGTATAGTCCCACTCGATAAAGTCCGGCCGGACGGTCTGCTCCGGCTGGATGAGGGCAAGGGCCAGCGGCAGGTGGTTCTCCTCCAGCGCACGCACCAGATACGCCCCCTGCGAATAGGTCAGCAGCAGGATCAGAATTCCATCCAGCTTCTCATGATTATATTGCGCCACGAGCGACTCGATCTGCGCCCGGTTCATGGCTGCGTGCGGGAAAACGAACTCCGCCGCGTCCCGCAGGCCGTCCAGAACCTCGTTTACATACGCCGTCTGCGCCCGGTCGATGCCAGGAAACAGCGGCAGATAGTCCTCCAGCATCAGAGCCAGAACGCCGAGTTTCGGTTTTTTCTGTGTCATGTCTCTCATCCTTTCTGCAAATACAGCGCCTCATAGACGCGCCGGTAGGCCGCGTAGGCTTCTTCATACGCATCGGCGGTTTCCGCCTGCGGCTGATAGACGGTTTGCTCCTCCGCGTCATGCAGCGCCCAGCCAAGCGCGCCTGCGGCCAGCATGGCCGCGCCGCGCGACGTGGCCTGCACCGTGGAGAGCGTGTGGAACGGGCGGCGGCAGGCATCCGCCTTGATCTGCATCCAAAGCGCACTCCCCGCTCCCCCGCCGAGCGAGGTCACGGTCTGCGCCGTGCAGCCGAGCGCAGACAGCATATTCAGAAAATCGCACAGCTGGAAGGCCGCTGCCTCCAGAATCGCACGGGCGCAGGCGGCTCTTGTGCTGGACAGCCGCAGCCCGTAAAAGCCGCCGGAGGCCTCCGGCAGATTGTCGGGATCGACGCACCCGGCCAGATACGGCAGGAATGTCACGCCCTGCGCGCCGGGCGGCACCTGCTCCGCCAGCCGGTCAAGCGCAGCATAGCCGCCGTCCAGATCGCGGCAGAATTCGTCGCGGAACCAGCGCAGGCTCATGCCGATGGTGTTGCTGATGGGAAGATACAAATACGCGCCCGGCATGGCATGGCGGTAGATGGTCACATGATGGTCTTCGGAAAATTGCGGATGGGCCGTAAACGCGGCGGCGACCATGGCCGTGCCCGTCGTCTCGCAGAGCGTGCCCGGGCGGGTGCAGCCTGCGGCCAGCGCCGCGGCGGTCTGATCCATCGCGCCGGTCACGACGCAGGCAGAGGCAGGCAATCCCAGCGCTTCCGCCACCTCCGGCAGAACCGGCCCCACAATGCTGCCGCACGCAAGCGCCTGCGGCAGGCGCGTCCGGTCAAGCTCTGCCAGCGCGAGCGCCTCGTCCCAGTAATCGTCGCTTTGCAGGTCAAAATACCCGGTGGAGGTCAGCAGCGATTTTTCCGTGACTGCCCGGCCCGTGAGCCAAAGCATCAGATAATCCTCCAGCAGGAGGAATTTGTCGGTCCGCGCCCAGCTCTCCGGCTCCTGCTCCCGAAGCCAGAGCAGCTTCGCCAGCGGCAGCGCGCCGCTCAGCTCCGGCAGGCCGGTGCGCTCGTAAAAGCGCTGCCGGTCAAGCGCGGCGGCAAGCCGCGCCGCCTGCGCCTCCGCCGCCCTGAGCGCGCTGCATCATGACGATCCAGAACACCATGAAGCCGATGAACAGGACATACGGGATAAGCTGCAGCCACCATGTTGACTGAACGGGCTCGATCTGGTAATCCTTGATTATGCCCTTGTCGTACTGCTCGTCGATAAGGTCGCCGAACTCTTCATAGAACAGCGAGAAGCTGTACATCTTATAGTATACGGTCTTATAGCCGTCCTTTGCGCTCGAGTCCTTGACCTTCATCTCAAGAAGATTCTTCGAGCCGTTGTAAGTGAATTCCTGAACCTTTTCATCCTTGAAAAAATCCTTGACCTGAGCATA
>OHFE01000559.1_pt1 | contig 12581 bp, 13 predicted proteins | sample 1567471 | NCBI WGS metagenome assembly OHFE01 (sample SAMEA3879513, study PRJEB24766) | human gut metagenome | biome: human-associated habitat; feature: feces | place: USA | collected 1985/1987 | reverse complement strand
GCAGGCCGCAGCTTACGCCGCCGTTTGCCAGCGCGTCCAGAAACAGATAGACGAACGCCGGGCCGCAGCCGGAAACTGCGCTGCCCGCGTCAAGCTTGTCCTCCGGCATCCGCATCAGAAGCCCGGCCGGTTTCAGTGCTTCTTCCAGTGCGGTCAGCTCATCCTCCGTAACAGTATCGTCCGGGGAGATCAGAACCACGCCCTTCCCAAGCGCGACCGGCAGATTCGGCATGATCCGCACGACCGGGCAGGGGAGGCCCAGCGTTTCTCTGATCGTCCTGATCGTAACGCCTGCCGCCATGGAAACGAGCACGGGCCGGTCCGTCCGCGCCGAAAGCGGCGCTTTCAGCTCTGCCAGCAGCGCCTGGAGCATCTGCGGCTTGACGCCGAGAAAGATGTATTTGCAGCCTTCTGCGACCTCCAGATTCGTCCCGGCTGCGCAGCCGAGCTCTGCGGCCAGACGCACCGCCTTGTCCGCTGTGCGGTTGGACAGGAGCATACCCGCGCCGCTTTTTGCTGCAGCCTGCGCCAGCGCGCCGCCCATATTCCCGGTTCCGATAAATCCAAGCTGATAGGTTGACATAAGTTCCTCCTTACCGGGTCTGCCCGTCGCCCGTTATAATATATTTATAAGTCGTCAGCTCCCGCAGACCCATAGGGCCTCTGGCGTGGAGCTTCTGCGTGGAAATGCCCATTTCGCAGCCGAGGCCGAATTCGCCGCCGTCTGTAAACCGCGTGGATGCGTTTACATAAACTGCAGCACTGTCAACCAGCTGCGTAAAGCGCTGCGCGGTCTGCGCGTTTTCGGTGATGATCGCGTCGGAATGGTGCGTGGAGTGCGCGGCGATATGGGAAATCGCCTCGTCCGCGCTGGAAACGGTCTTGACGGCAAGAATATAATCCAGAAATTCCGTGTCGAAATCCTGTTTCCCCGCAGGTGTGCCGGAAATGATCTGCTGCGCAGTCTCGTCCAGACGAAGCTCGACGGGCGGCAGACCGGCCGCAGCGCGGTCGTCGACAAGGCGCTTTTTGAGCATGGGCAGGAACTGCCCGGCGATATCCGCATGGACAATCGCGACTTCTTCCGCGTTGCAGACGGACGGGCGGCTGGTTTTGGCGTTTTCGATGATATTCAGCGCCTTGTCCAAATCTGCGTCCTTGTCCACGTACACATGGCAGATGCCGGTGCCCGTCTCGATGCACGGGACGGTCGCCGATTCGACGCAGGCGCGGATGAGTCCCGCGCCGCCGCGCGGGATGAGCAGGTCAACCAGGCCGTTTGCCGTCATAAGCTCGTGCGCGCTCTGCCGCGTGGTGTCCGACACCAGATTCACGAAGGCTTCCGGCAGGCCGACGGCGCGCAGGCCCTCGTGCATAGCCGCAACAATGGCTGCGGCAGAACAGTATGCCTCTTTCCCGCCGCGCAGGACGCAGACATTGCCGCTTTTGAGGGCGAGCACCGCCGCGTCAGAGGTAACGTTCGGGCGGCTTTCGTAGATAATGGCGACGACACCCATCGGAACCGCAGTTTTGCGGATCACAAGTCCATTGGGCCGCTTCACCTCGGCCAGAATTTCCCCGACAGGGTCAGGGAGCTTCGCGACCTGCCGCATACCGTCCGCCATGGCGGCGATCCGGTCCTTTGTCAGGCGCAGACGGTCGAGCATGACGCTTGAAATGACGTCCTGCGCCGCGTGCAGATCTTCCGCGTTTGCGGCGAGAATGACATCTGCATTTGCCTCAATTGCATCTGCCATTTGCAGGATGGCCCGGTTCTTTTCTTCACTCCCCAGCCACGCAAGCTGCGGGCAGGCGGCCTTGGCCTGCTGTAAAAGCGCCTGTGTCGTCATATGTCTGCCTTCTTTCCTAAAAATCTTGTGCCGATGGATTTCCCGTCGAGCAGCGCATAGAGCTTCTCGACCTCTGCTCCGTTGGCAATGATCATATCTGTTCCGGCTTTTGTGACGATCTGCGCAGCGGTAAGCTTGGTTTTCATGCCGCCGGTTCCAAGCTCGGAACCCTTGCCGTCGGCAAGGCGAAGAATTTCTTCGGTGATCTCGGGAACCAATTCGATGCGCGCAGCGTCTGGATTTTTATGCGGGTCGGCAGTGTACAGACCGTCAATATCCGACAGCAGCACGAGCAGATCGGCGTGAACGCTGGTCGCGACGATGGCCGAGAGCGTATCATTGTCGCCGATGCCGAACTCTGCGACGGAAACCGTGTCGTTCTCGTTGACGATCGGAATCGCATCCAGCTCCAGCAGACGCTGGATGGTGTTCTGGAAATTCTCGTGCCGCACGGGGTCGGCGATATCGTCCGCCGTCAGCAGAATCTGCGCGACGGTATGGCTGTATTCGGAGAACAGCTTGTCGTAGGTATACATGAGCTCGCACTGGCCGACAGCGGCGGCAGCCTGCTTCGTCGGCACATCCGTGGGCTTCTTTCCGAGGCGGAGCTTGCCCACGCCCATGCCGATCGCGCCGGAGGAGACGAGGATCACCTCATTTCCGGCATTCTTGAGGTCGCTGAGCACCTTGCAGAGCGCTTCCATCTGGCGGATGTTCAATCTGCCGGTCGGATGCGTGATGGTGGAGGTGCCGATCTTGATGACGATGCGCATACTGGCGTTCCTTCTTCCGTATCTTGCTGTGTGGAAGTATAGCATATTGCGGGTCGCATGACAAGTGCTGATTTCGAATGCAGCACATGAAATTTCTTCATGCAAAATATTATTGTGATATACCTTGACAGGCGAGGTATATCGTGTTATACTAGCCGCACCGAAACGGAGGTGGGGATGTGTCCATTCGGGCAGACGTGATCCGCGGTCATACGGACGCGGTGATCCTGGCGCAGCTTCTGCGCCGCGACAGCTACGGCTATAAGATCAACAAAACCATTGAAAATTGTTCCGGCGGCGAATTCGTCCTGAAGGAGGCCACGCTCTATACCGCCTTCCGGCGGCTGGAGGACAGCGGGTACATTACCTCCTACTGGGGCGATGAAGCGGTCGGAGCCAGACGGAAGTATTACAGAATTACAGAAAAGGGCCGGGAGGCTTACCGGCAGGCGCGGGCAGAATGGGACGCAAGCGTGCGCATTCTGAACGCATTATTGGAGGGAGAAGCATGAGAGAGAAGATCAGTGTCTATGTAGATGAACTTTTTTCCGATGCTGCGCTGACCATCCGCAACGCGGAGGTGCAGCAGGAGATTTTGCAGCATACGCTCGACCGGTACGACGATCTGATCGCCGCCGGAAAATCAGAGCAGGAAGCGTATGACGAGGCCGTCAGCGGCATCGGCGACGTATCGGAGCTGTATGAGCACAAGCAGGCGGCGGAAGAACCCAAAAAGCGGGATTTTCCTGCGCCGCCTACACCGGACGCGGTATCCACTGCGCCGCAGAGCGGCAGGAAGAAAAAGCTCCCCGGCTGGGCCATCGCGCTCATCTGCGTGGGTGCAGTCATAGCGATACTGGCGCTGAACTTCGCGGGCCGGGCGGTCTTCGCCGTGCTGCGTGTGGGGGAACGCTATATCTATGAGAGCGCAGGCAGCTATGAAACGCTGGACCGCACCGGCTTCGGCAGCAAAGAGCAGCCTGCAGCGGCTTCCGAGCTGCTGACAGATATCACAGAAATCGAGATCCATTGGCTGACCGGCGATGTGTATCTGGTCGAATCGAACGCGGACGGCGTGGCTTTTCAGGAGGATTATACCGGAGACAATGAGGATTACCGGATGCGCTACAGAGTCAGCAACGGAAAGCTCATCATCCAGCCGTGCAAATCGAGGCTTTTCAGCAACATGGATCTGCCGAGAAAGGCGCTGACCGTCTTCCTGCCGGATACGCTGACGCTGGATAACATTACGGTCGAGACTGTCTCGGCGAATGTCGAGCTGATGGGAGGCAGCGTGGATTCGCTCACCGTCAGCACCACAAGCGGCAATATTACCGGCCCGGGGCTTCTGGCTGAGGACTATGACTTCGGTACTGTCAGCGGAGATATCTCCCTGACTGCGCTTCCGGCGGACGGCAGCGATATTGACTGTGAGACCGTTTCCGGGGAAGCGCGCATCAGCTGCACCGCAGCCCCGGATGAGGTCAGCTTCAACAGCGTCAGCGGCGATCTGCGCCTTACGCTTCCGGAGGGCAGCTGCCGGTACACGCTGGATCTCAGCACCGTCAGCGGCGACCGTGACACCGACGGCTTCCTCTCCAGCGGCGATAAGCTCTGCGCCATCACCGCAGAAACCGTCTCCGGCGATGTCGAGCTGCGGACAGGGCCGTAAAAAACAGCTTGCAGCAGAAATGGCCAGCAGCGTAGCTGCTGGCCAAAAACATTTTTATGCCTGCTTCCACTTGCGGCAGCGGCGTGCTTTTTTGCGGCGCCGGACGATGCCGGAGATGATAAAGAACAGGATCACTGCGGCAATGGCCGCAATCGTCAGAATCAGATACAGTGTCGTGTTTGATGTTGAGGTCTTGACGGAAAGCCACAGGTCATTCATCACCTGTGTGGCCTCCACGCCGAGCTCGGCAAAGGATTCGCTGCGCGCAAGCGTCTCGTCGTCCGGGTAGGAGACGGGGCTGGACGTCACTTCCTCGTCCAGATAGTCCTTTGCGGCAGTCTCCGGGGTGGAATAGCCGATGTAATCCAGATTGGCGGCGGAGATATCCGGGCGGCAGAGGAAGTTGATAAATGCCTCCGCGCCCTCCTTGTTCTGGCAGCCCTTCGGGATGCACATGGCGTCAATGAAGATATTGAAGCCCTCTTTCGGGTGGCTGAAGCCCAGATCGGGATTTTCCTCGACCATGGTCAGGTAGTCGCCCGCGTAATAGGGAGCTGCCCAGGCTTCGCCGCGCTCCATGCGGTCAAAGATCTGGTCCATGACGTAGCCCTGCAGAACAGGGGACTGCGTGGCCAGCAGGTCGGCGCAGTTTTTAAGCTCCTGCTCGTCCTCCGTGTTGAAGCTGTAGCCCAGCATGGATTCCGCAATGGCAAACGCGTCGCGCGGGTTATCGAACATCAGAAGCTTGCCCTGATACTTGGAGTTCCACAGGCAAGACCAGCTTTCCGCATCCTCGTCCGAAACGTAGTTTTTGTTGTAGATCAGACCGACCGTGCCCCATGTGTAGGGAACGGAGTAGGTGTTTTCCGGGTCGTACGCCTGATTGCGGAAAGCTTCGTCAATGTATTCGTAGTTCGGAATACTGGCAAAGTCCAGCGGCTCGAGCATATCCTCGGAGATCAGCTTAGCGATCATGTAATCGGACGGAATAATCACGTCGAACGTTGTGCCGCCGGTCTTGAGCTTGGTGTACATGGACTCGTTGGAGTCGAACGTCAGATAATTGACCTTGATGCCCGTCTCTTCCTCGAACGCCTTGATCACGTCCAGACCGTCATCCGTGCCGTCGGAGATGTACTGGCCCCAGTTGTAGACGGTGATCTCATTGGCGGCGGCGTGCACGGGCAGGGGAACGGCGCAGAGCAGCAGAACGAGCGCCAGCAGAACAGAAAAAAATCGTTTTTTCATGCACGGACCCTCCTCGGCTGCTGCCGGTTCTTCTCGGATTTGGCCTGCAGCAGGTTCATGACGACCATCAGGACAAGGATCACGATGAACATCAGCGTGAACAGCGCGTAGATCTTCGGCTGAATGGGCTTTTTCGTATAGTTGTAGATCTCGACCGGGAGTGTAATGAAGCTGGAGCCGGTGACGAAATACGAAATGACGAAATCGTCCAGACTCATGGTGAATGCCATGAGAGCGCCGGAAATGATGCCGGGCATGATCTCGTGAATGACGACCTTGGTGAACGACTGGAACGGCGTGCAGCCGAGATCCAGCGCGGCCTCGACCAGATCCTTGTCCATCTGCTGGAGCTTCGGCATGACGTTCAGAATGACATAGGGGAGATCGAACGTGATATGCGCGATGAGAAGCGTCCAGAAGCCGAGCACGGAGTTGGTCTTCAAAACCGTCCCCGCGAACGCGAACAGCAGCGCCAGCGCAACGCCGGTGACGATATCCGGATTCGTCATGGGGATGTTCGTTATGGTCATGACGGCGGAGCGGAGCCGGCCCTTCATGCTGTGGATGCCGACGGCAGCCATTGTGCCGACGACGGTCGAGATGAGCGTCGCCAGCAGCGCAATGATGACAGAGTTGCGCAGCAGCGTCAGGAGCGTGCCGTCCCGGAACAGATTGGCGTACTGCCGGAGCGTGAAGCCCTTGAAGCTTGCGATGTCCGTGCCGGTGTTGAACGAGGCCACGGCCAGAACGATCATGGGAATGTAGAGGAAGATGAACACCAGGACGGTGACGGTGCGGTTGAAGTGCTTCATACCTTGATGACCTCCTCTCCATCGCCCTCGCCGAAGCGGTTCATAACGGCGACACAGATAAAGATCAGGATCATCAACACCAGACTCATGGCCGCGCCGAGGTTCGGGTTGTAGGCGGTCTTGAACTGGGACTCGATCACATCGCCGATGAGCGTCGTGCCGGTGGAGCCGAGCTTCTGGGAAATATAGAAGGTAGAGACAGCCGGGACGAAGACCATCGTAAGGCCGGACAGAATACCGGGGCCGGAAAGCGGCAGGATGACACGGGAAAACACCTGCGACGGACGGCAGCCGAGATCAAGCGCAGCCTCAACAAGCCGGTTGTCAATCTTCATAATGACCGTGTAGAGCGGCAGGATCATGTAGGGCAGGTAGTTATACACCATGCCGAGAATGACGGCGCCGTTTGTCCGGATGAGCGGCAGCGGAGAAATGCCGATGTGCTGCAGGAGCGTGTTGATGATGCCCGTATCCTCCAGCATACCGACCCAGGCCAGCGTACGGAGCAGGAAGCTCATGCACATCGGGAGCATAATGAGCATTTCGAGGAACCGCTGCGTGAGCGGCTTGCACTGCGCGATAAAATATGCGACAGGGTAGCCGATGATCAGGCAGATCAGCGAAGCAAACAGGCTCAGCCAGATCGAGCGCAGGAAGATCGGCAGATACGTGCCCATGCCGGACAGGTTGGAAAGCGTAAACTGGCCGGTGATAGAATCGGTCAGCGCGTAATAGACGACGATGCCCAACGGGATGATCGTAAACAGGACCATCCAGATGATATACGGGCAGGCGAGAAGCTTGTTGTTATTCTTCATCGGCTTCTTCCTCCGAGGCGTCGGCAATCTCGTCATATTCCGCGCTGTAGGAGGAGTAGTCGCCGTAGAGGCCGGAATACTCGCTCTTGTGCATGATATGGATATCCTCAGGATTAAGGCGAATGCCGATATACGCGTCAACAGGGCAGTAATCCGTGGTCTGAATGAGCCACTTGAAGCCCTTGAAATCGACAATGGTGTCGTAGTGGACGCCCTTGAAGGTGACGGAGGTGACGGTGCCGCACAGATGGCCCTGCTCCGGCGGGACGATATCCACGTCCTCCGGACGGATGACAACGTCGACCGGCTCGTTGGGGGCAAAGCCCTTGTCCACGCACTGGAACTTGCGGCCGAAGAACTTGACGACATAGTCCTCCAGCATCACGCCGTCGAGAATATTGGACTCGCCGATGAAATCCGCGACGAATGCGTTCTTCGGCTCGTTATAGATATCCTCCGGTCGGCCGATCTGCTGGATCTTGCCCTTGTTCATGACGACGATGGTGTCGGACATGGTCAGCGCCTCTTCCTGATCGTGCGTGACATATATAAATGTAATTCCCATTCGCTGCTGGATATTCTTCAGTTCGTTCTGCATATCCTTGCGCAGGCGCAGATCGAGTGCGCCCAGAGGCTCGTCGAGCAGCAGCACCTGCGGGCGGTTGACCAGTGCGCGGGCAATGGCCACACGCTGCTGCTGGCCACCGGACAGGCTCGTCACCTTGCGGTTTTCGAAGCCCTTGAGGCTGACGATTTCCAGCATCTCGGTCACGCGTTCGTCGATCTCATCCTCCTTGACCTTTGCAATGCGCAGACCGAAGGCGATGTTGTCGTACACGTCCAGATGCGGGAACAGCGCGTAGCGCTGGAAGACCGTGTTGATCTTGCGCTGATAGGCGGGCAGATCGTTGATCCGTTTGCCGTTGAACAGCACGTCGCCGGACGTCGGGGTCAAAAAACCGCCGATGATCCGGAGCATGGTCGTCTTTCCGCAGCCGCTGGGCCCCAGCAATGTGAGGAATTCCTTGTTGTTGATGTACAGGTTGATGTTGTCGAGAATCGTCTCTCCGTCCTCGAATGTCATAGTGAGATTCGTGAGGCGAATGAGCTCTTTGGACATGTATCCTCCCCCATTTCAAAAAAATTTGTATGCGTCGAACCTTGCCGGAGCCGCCCGAAACATACTGGATTGAATATATCCGGCGGGGGTGGATTTGTCAATATCTAAACAGAAAATTGTGCAAAAAAGTTGGAAGAACATTTTGAAAGTTCTTCCAACTTTGGAGAAAACGAAGAAAAAGATTGATTATGTAAAGTATTCCTGCACAAAATCGACAGACTCGACCTGAAACGTCCTGCCGTTGAGATAGGAAAGGCACCCGGCGTCTGTTGTAAATTGGAACGTCAGCTTGTAGGAATAGAGCGCCTGAAATTTCCGGTCGTAGCGCTTGTCGAGCTTTCCGTATTTGCCGTCGCCCAGCAGCGGCCAGCCTGCGGCGGCCATCTGCGCGCGGATCTGATGGGTGCGCCCGGTCACAAGCTCGCACTCCACAAGGCTCAGCCCGTTCCGGCTCTGAAGCGTTTTGTAGAATGTGATGCAGGTCTTTGAACCCTTCTGCGGCGTTTTCGTGATGTAGACGCGGTTTTCCTTCGCGTCCTTGAACAGCTGCCCCTCAAGCCTGCCGGAGGCCGGGCGGGGCGTTCCGTGCACAATGCAAAGATAGCGCTTGTCGATTTCGCGATCCTTGATCTTCTGGTTCAGAATGCGCAGTGCCTCCGCGTTCTTTGCGGCAATGACAATGCCGCCGGTATTGCGGTCGATGCGGTTGCACAGGGCCGGGGCAAAGGCGTGCTCCTCTCTGGGCCGCCACTCGCGGTTGGCGTAGAGATATGCCTGAATGTGATCGATCAGCGTTTTGCCGTATTCCGCGCCGTCATGCGGATGCACGGCCTGTCCGGGCTTTTTATCGACCAGCAGGAGATTTTCGTCCTCATAGACGATATGCAGTTTCGGCGCGGCGACGGTCAGATAAGCATTTTCTTCTTTTGGGGTATCAAAAAACTCGTCGTTGATGTATAATTGCAGCGTGTCCCCGGCGGTCAGCCGCGTGTCGCGCTCGGCGCGTTTGCCATTCAGCTTGATGCGCTTGAGCCGGATGTATTTCTGTGCCAGCGAAGCGGGGAGCAGGGGAACGGCCTTTGCCAGCCACCGGTCGAGCCGCTGCCCGGCGTCGTTCTGTGTGATGGTGAATTCCTTCATAGCGGTCTCCATACAAAACAAATAGTCTGTTTTTATTTTATCACGCGGCGTCCTTTCTGTAAAGAATCCGGTGTTCGCGAAAAAGAACGAAAAATTTATGAAAAAGTATTTGACTTCCCTGCGATTATTCGATATAATATCCATCGCACGATTATGGATTGGAGGGCGCTATGCTGCTGGATCTGAAGCCAATTCTTGTAACGCCCGGCGCAAGTCTTCCGTTTGAGACGCGCGAGGATCTGTCCGATCTTGTTTTCGGCAGCTGCAGGCCCGCGTCAGAGCCGATTCTGGCCAGCGGCAAGGTTCACAATACGGCAGGCGTTCTCGAACTGACCGGCGAACTCAGCACGACGCTGCACGGCGTATGCGACCGCTGCGCCGGTGAGTTTACGCGTGCGGTGCAGATCCCGGTCCACGCGGTTCTGGTTTCAGAAGAGGAGCTGGAGCAGACGGAGGATGAATGGGTGTTCGGCATCCACGACGGCTGCGCCGATCTGACCGACATCATCACGACCGCCTTTGTTCTCAATATGGACAGCCAGCTTCTGTGCAGGCCCGACTGCAAGGGCGTTTGCTTCCGCTGCGGCAAAAACCTCAACGAAGGGCCGTGCGGCTGCAAAAAGGAACCCGATTCCCGTTTTGCTGTTTTACAGCAGTTACTGGATAAATAAGTAGATAATGTGCCTTCGGGCATTTAGACCAAGGAGGTGTACCACATGGCAGTACCCAAGAGAAAAGTATCCCGCGCAAGAAGAGATAAGAGACGCAGTTCCCACTGGAAGCTGGCGATCCCCGGCGTCGTCGCTTGCCCGAAGTGCGGCGAGCCCCGCCTGCCTCACAGAGCCTGCAAGGCTTGCGGCTACTACAATGGCCGTGAAGTCATTTCTGTTGAAGCTAAGTGATTTCGCTGAAAGAGATGAGAGGGAGGCTGTGCGCCTTCCTCTTTTCTTATCCTGAAAAGGAAGCCTGAAAGGAGGGCCTACCATGTCGAAGCCCATCGTAGCCATCGTCGGCCGGCCGAACGTCGGCAAGTCGATGCTCTTTAACAAACTGACCGGCAAGCGCATGGCCATCGTCGAGGACACGCCCGGCGTCACCCGCGACCGCATTTACGGCGAATGCGAGTGGAACGGCCGCGGCTTTGCCCTTGTCGACACCGGCGGCATCGAGCCCAAGGCCACCGAGGGCATTCTGGCCCACATGCGCGAGCAGGCGCAGATCGCCATTGACACCGCCGACTGCATCATCATGGTCACGGACGTGCGCAACGGCCTGACCGCAGCCGACGAGGACGTGGCACACATGCTGCGCCGCAGCCACAAGCCCATCATTCTTGCCGTGAACAAGTGCGACAAGGTGGGCGAGGCTCCCATGGAGCTGTACGAGTTCTACAACCTCGGCTTTGACGAGGTGATGCCCATTTCTTCCGTGCACGGTCACGGTACGGGCGATCTGCTGGATGCAGTGTGCGCCCATCTGGACTTCAGCGAGACCGTGGTGGAGGAGGATCGTATCCCCGTTGCCATCATCGGCCGCCCCAACGTGGGCAAGTCCAGCCTGACCAACCGCATTCTGGGCGAGAACCGCATGATCGTGGCCAACGAGGCCGGCACCACCCGTGATGCCATCGACACCCCGGTGGACAACGCCTACGGCAAGTTCATCTTTACCGATACCGCCGGTCTGCGCAAGCGCAGCAACATCAGCGATGGCTTGGAGCGCTACATGGTGGTGCGCGCACTGGCTGCTGTGGAACGCAGCCGCGTGTGCGTTATCATGATTGATGCAACCGTCGGCTTTACGGAGCAGGATTCCAAGGTTGCCGGTTATGCCCATGACCAGGGCAAGGCCTGCATTATTGCTGTAAACAAGTGGGATGCCGTTGAAAAAGACAGCTACACCATGGACAAGATGCGCAAGCAGCTGGAAGAGGATTTCAGCTTCATGTCCTATGCTCCGTTCGTGTTCATTTCTGCAAAGACGGGGCAGCGTGTGCCCAAGCTGTTCGCAAAGATTCGAGAAGTCTACGAGCAGAACGCTATGCGGATCTCCACAGGCATGCTGAACGATGTGCTGGCATATGCTACCACACGGGTACAGCCGCCCTCGGATAAAGGCCGCCGCCTGAAGATCTATTATATGACGCAGGCAAGCACCAAGCCGCCGACGTTTGTCATTTTTGTCAACCGTGCAGATCTGTTCCACTTCTCCTATCAGCGCTATCTGGAAAACCAGATCCGGGAGGTCTTCGGCCTGAACGGCACCCCCATCCGCATCACCATCCGGCAGCGGGGGGACAAGGAGGACGAATGATGCTCCAGAGAATTCTCATTACCGCCCTTGTCTCCTATTTTCTCGGCAACCACAACGGCGCCATCTGCGTCAGCGCCATGCTTCACGACGATGTGCGCAGCCATGGCAGCGGCAACGCGGGACTGACCAACTTCATCCGCAGCTACGGCGCGGGGCGCTCCGCGATGGTCATTGCCATCGACGTAGGCAAGGCCGTCCTCGCCTGTCTGCTGGGCGCTCTTGTGTTTGAGCCTTACGGTCTGCGTCTGGAGGGCATGACCCTTGCGGGTGTCTGCGTGATGCTGGGACATGACTTCCCCGCCTTACAGGGCTTCCGGGGCGGCAAGGGCATTTTAAGCGGCTGGTTCATCGCGTGGACGATCGACTGGCGCATCGGGCTGCTCATCGGCGTTGTTTTCTTCGTGACTTATCTGATTACGAAGTACGTCTCTCTTGGCAGCGTGCTGGCCTCCATTACCTTCGCCGTGGGCTTTGCCGTCTTTCAGCATGACCATGTGTACGTCATGGCCGGGGGCATTTTCATGGGTGCGCTGTGCGTGTTCATGCACCGGGCAAATATCCTCCGCCTGATCCGGGGCGAGGAACGGAAAACCAATCTCTTTGGGAAAGGAAGCAAATCATGAAAGCAGCAGTAGTTGGCAGCGGCGCCTGGGGTACCGCTTTGGCCGTCCGTCTGTGCAAAAACGGTCACGACGTGACCATGTGGACGTACGAAAAGGACAAGATTCCGGAAATGCTGGAAACCCATCACAATCCCCGCCTTCCCGCGGCGGTATTGCCGGAAACCTTAAAAATCAGCGGCGATTACGATTGCGTCAGGGGCCGCAAGCTGGTG
>OHFE01000557.1_pt1 | contig 12587 bp, 10 predicted proteins | sample 1567471 | NCBI WGS metagenome assembly OHFE01 (sample SAMEA3879513, study PRJEB24766) | human gut metagenome | biome: human-associated habitat; feature: feces | place: USA | collected 1985/1987 | reverse complement strand
AAGGCATTTTGGATGACGGCACCCATTCTCAGGGAGAAGGTCAGACCTCTTCGTCTGTTCTGTCCGGAAAGGAACTGAGAGGAGTATGGATAGCTACGGTATGGGGGCTCGATTGGCCTATGGAAAAGTATGATGCCGATGTTCAGAAAAAGTTGTATACAGATTATCTGGATTTATTGGTCGGGTATAACATGAATGCGGTATTTTTCCAAATCAGAGGTATGGCAGATGCGTTTTATGAATCGGAATATGAGCCTTGGAGTAAGTATATTACAGGAAGTGCAGGAGTAAGACCCGATTATGATGTTTTAGGATTTCTTGTTGAGGAAGCCCATAAGCGAGGTATCCAGTTTCATGCTTGGTTAAATCCATACCGTATAGCTACGCGTGCAAATAAGAATGCTGCTTTCCCAAAACTGGATGCCAAAATACCCATGGAACTGGTTAAGGATTATGAGAAAATCAGAGTTTATAATCCTGCTTTGCCGGAAGTTCAGGAACGGATTGTAAATATTGTCAAGGAAATTATTACCAAGTATGACGTTGACGGTATTCACATGGATGATTATTTCTATCCGTCATTGGAAGCTTCTGAGACAATGAATGATGGTGCGGAATTTCAAAAATATGGGAAGGATAAATTTAAGAATGTCGAGGATTTCAGGCGTAATAATGTAAATACCGTAGTTAGGAATATCCAGAAAACTATTATTGAGACTCGTCCGGAAGTGATTTTCTCTATTAGTCCGGCAGCTGATATGGAGCGTAACTACAACACATTGTTTGCAGATGTCAATACGTGGGCAAAGGAAGGCTGGGTGGATGTGGTTATTCCGCAGCTGTACTTTGCCACAGGTAATGATGCTACCAGTTTTAATCTGAGGTTGGATTTATGGTCGCAATATACATATGAGAACCACTTATTGATAGGATATGGCATTTATAAATTTGGCGATTCGCAATATGGAAGTAAGTTTCAATCGTCAGATGACTTAATGAAGCAGTTTGAACTGGCAAGTGCAAAGCCGAAGGTAAAGGGAAGTGTATTGTACAGTGCCAAGAACTTGGTAGAAAATAAGGTTGGTATTGCAGATGCGGTCAAGGCTATATATGGAAAGAAAGTATTGCCTCCTTATTTAGGACGAACTGCTGCGGTACTTCCTCCGGCACCGGACAATATCAGGTTGAATGGGTCTGATTTGTCTTGGGGAGCGGTTTCAAATGTTGCTTATTACGCTATATATAAAGATAATGGGAAAGAGCGGAAAGCCGATTTGGTAGGTATTACCCAAGGAACGTCATTTAAATTATCGGAAAAGGGAGTTTATTTTGTGACTTCGTTATTCAAAGATAATGCAGAAAGTGAGATTTCAGAAACTGTGTCTTATTGATATACTTAAAACGACCTAAAAACCGAAAGTCTCAAGCAACATAGTCAAGGGTGTGTTAAAAATGAATGCTGTAATAGTAATGACATTCTATTTTTGACACACCCTTGTCGGTTTATGGATTAGGAGAAATTTTAAAGCGCTTTCTCTTTAATCAGATACTCTGCAATCTGTACCGCATTCAATGCAGCGCCTTTTTTGATCTGGTCGCCCACAATCCAGAAAGTCAATCCGTTCTCGTTGGTGAGGTCCTTGCGGATACGTCCTACATATACAGGGTCTTTTCCTGCGAGGAACAGCGGCATCGGATATTCTTTCTCTGCCGGATTGTCCATTAATACCAGTCCGTCACCTTTGGCAAATGCTTCACGTGCCTCCTCGATAGAAATGGGCCGTTCTGTCTCTACCCAGATACTTTCCGAATGCGAGCGGAGGGCAGGTACACGAACACATGTTGCGCTGACTTTGATGTCGGAGTGCATAATCTTACGTGTTTCGTTGTACATCTTCATCTCTTCCTTGGTATATCCGTTTTCAGTGAACACATCAATCTGGGGAATCAGATTGAATGCCAGTTGATAGGCGAATTTCTCCACGGTCACGGGTTCACCCGCCAATACTTGGCGATATTGTTCGTACAACTCATCCATAGCAGCGGCGCCTGCACCGCTGGCAGCCTGATACGTGGATACGTGTACGGTTTTTATATGAGAAAGCTGTTCGATGGCTTTCAGTGCCACTACCATTTGGATAGTAGTACAGTTAGGATTGGCGATAACGCCGCGCGGACGGTCTTTGGCATCGGCGGCATTGACTTCGGGTACAACCAAAGGAACATCGGCATCCATACGGAAAGCGCTTGAATTGTCAATCATCACAGCGCCGTGCTTGGTGATTGTTTCAAGATACTCTTTAGAGGTGCCTGCGCCTGCGGAAGTGAAAGCAATGTCAACCCCTTTAAAGTCATCGTTGTGTTGCAAGAGTTTAACCTCGATCTGTTTACCGCGGAAGGTATATTTAGTGCCGGCACTGCGTTTAGAACCGAACAATACTAACTCGTCCAACGGGAAATTCCTTTCATCGAGCACTCGCAGGAACTCTTGTCCTACGGCTCCGCTTGCTCCAACAATAGCTACTTTCATTTTTCTTTTGTTTTAAATTAAGTTTATAAAAAAGTGAAATACTATCTCTAAAAAGATAGAATTGGTCGCAAATTTATAACAAAATGCTGTATAACACCGCATAAAGTGAAAAGTTTTTCGTTATTTTGCATTCAAAACCTAAAACTTATAGCCTATGGATTGGTTTGACTTCAGCTTGAAACTTCCCATCACCGACCCTACATGGATATTCCTCCTTGTACTCCTTATTATATTGTTTGCGCCCATATTGCTGAATAAATTGCGTATACCGCACATCATCGGTATGATTCTGGCGGGATTGGTGATTGGCGAGCATGGCTTCAATATCTTGGTGCGCGACAGCAGTTTCGAGTTGTTCGGCAAGGTCGGACTTTATTATATCATGTTCCTGGCAGGGTTGGAAATGAATATGGGCGATTTCAAGAAGAATCGCGGAAAGGCTGTGATGCTGGGATTGCTGGCTTTCGTCATTCCGATAGGCATAGGCTTGGTTACCAATATGATGTTGCTGAAGTATAGTCTCGTGACGTCCATATTGCTGGCAAGTATGTATGCCTCGCACACGCTGGTGGCTTACCCGATTGTAATTCGTTACGGTGTGTCCCGCCATCGCAGTGTAAGTATTGCTGTGGGCGGTACGGCTGTGACGGATACGCTTACGTTGCTGGTGCTGGCAGTGGTGGGCGGACTGTTCTGGCTGTGGCTGGTGGTTAAGGTCATATTCCTCGGAGCGCTGATTATGTATTCGTTTCCACGTATCGGACGCTGGTTCTTCCGCCGCTATGATGATAACGTGATGCAATTTATTTTCGTACTTGCCATGGTTTTTCTGGGAGCGGGTTTAATGGAGTTCGTGGGAATGGAAGGCATCTTGGGAGCATTCTTGGCAGGGCTGGTCTTGAACCGCCTCATACCGCATGTATCACCGTTGATGAATCATCTGGAGTTTGTCGGTAACGCTCTGTTCATACCCTATTTCCTGATAGGGGTGGGCATGCTGATTGATATTCATGTCATCTTCGGGCAGGGAGACGCTTTGAAGGTGGCTGCCGTTATGATTGTTGTGGCGCTGGTGGGCAAGTGGATTGCTTCCTGGCTGACGCAGAAAATTTATAAAATGGCTCCCATAGAGCGTGAGCTGATGTTTGGCTTGAGCAATGCACAAGCAGCAGCTACGCTGGCGGCGGTATTGGTGGGTTATAATATCATCTTGCCGAACGGTGAGCGTTTGTTGAATGAGGATGTGCTGAACGGTACGGTATTGCTGATTCTTGTAACATGTGTGGTGAGCTCCTTTATTACGGAAAGGGCCGCACGCAAGATTGCCATGTGCGAGGCGCATCTGGAAGAGGAGCGTACGGTTGAGGCGGAAAGGATTCTTATTCCGGTGGCGAATCCGGATACGATTGAATATCTGATGAACCTGTCCTTGTTGATACGTGATACCAAACAGAAAGATAATCTGTTGGCTTTGAACGTAATCAATGACAACAATACTTCCGAGGGTTTGGAGCTTCGCGGTAAAAGGTATTTGGAGAAGGCAGCCATGATTACGGCTTCTGCCGATGTGCCGTTGCGCCAGATTACACGGTATGACTTGAATATTGCTTCGGGTATTATCCATACGGCGAAAGAATATGAGGTGACCGATGTGATTATCGGTTTGCACCGTAAGGTCAATATTGTAGACTCTTTCTTCGGTATGCTTGCCGAGAACCTGCTGAAAGGACTGCATCGAGAAGTTATGATTGCCAAATTCCTGATTCCGATTAATACGATACGGCGAATCATCATTGCCGTTCCTCCTAAGGCGGAATACGAAGCAGGCTTTCAGAAGTGGGTGGAGCATTTTTGCCGGATGGGCGGTACGTTGGGCTGCCGGGTACATTTCTTTGCAAACGAGGAAACAACTGTACAGTTGCAGGCATTGGTGAAGAAAAAGTATGGACAGACCTTGACGGACTTCTCTCGTCTGGATGATTGGGGGGATTTGCTGATATTGACCGGGCAAGTGAATTACGACCATTTGCTTGTAGTGATAAGCGCACGTAGGGGATCCATTTCTTACGACAGCTCCTTCGAGAAGCTCCCGGCGCAGTTGAGCAAATATTTTTCCAATAATAGTTTGATTGTACTTTATCCCGACCAGTTGGGCGAACCCCAGGATGCCGTCTCTTTCTCTAATCCGCGAAATGAGGCGCAGCATTACGAGAAGGTAGGAAAGTGGGTTTATAAATGGTTTAAGGAAGATTAGTAAGTGATTAGTGATTAATGATTAGTGGTTGGCGATGATGGAGGATTGGAAACAGAGAACCCGGCTTTTGCTGGGAGAGGAGAAAATGGAAAGGCTGCAACAGGCGCATGTGCTGGTTGTAGGTCTTGGTGGAGTAGGCGCTTATGCAGCCGAAATGATATGCCGTGCAGGTGTGGGACGGATGACGATTGTGGATGCGGACACGGTGCAGCCTACCAATATAAATCGTCAACTGCCTGCTTTGCATTCCACTATGGGGAGGGAGAAAGCGGAGGTTTTGGCGGCACGTTTCAAAGATATCAATCCGGACATACAGCTGACGGTGCTGCCGGTATTTCTGAAAGACGATAATATACCCGAACTGCTTGATGCCGCCCGATATGATTTTATAGTGGATGCCATTGATACGCTTGCTCCCAAATGCTATTTGATAGCGGAAGCACTGAAACGGCATATTAAGATTGTATCGAGTATGGGGGCGGGTGCAAAGAGTGATATTACGCAGATACGTTTTGCCGATATATGGGATACCTATCATTGCGGATTGAGTAAGGCGGTGAGGAAACGTTTGCAGAAGCTGGGGATTAAACGTAAACTTCCGGTTGTATTCAGTACCGAGCAAGCCGACCCTAAGGCAGTGCTGTTGACGGAAGATGAACAGAATAAAAAGTCTACTTGCGGAACTGTAAGCTATATGCCGGCTGTATTCGGCTGTTATCTTGCGGAATACGTTATTAAGAGGTTGTAATAGGGCTATCAAACAGTCAGAACGTACCTATGTGTTAAAGATAAAATGTGTCATGACCGTAAGGAATAAACAGTAACTAAAACAATGATACGATTAGAAGGAATAACGAAGAGTTTCGGCAGTTTACAGGTGTTGCGGGGCATCGACCTGGAGATAAAAAAAGGGGAGGTGGTCAGCATTGTCGGTCCCAGCGGTGCGGGCAAGACCACTTTGTTGCAGATTATGGGAACTTTGGACATGCCCGATAGCGGTTCGGTAACGATTGATGGTACATTGGTGAATTGCCTGAAGGAGAAAGAACTCTCCGCCTTCCGTAATAAGCATATAGGCTTTGTCTTTCAGTTCCATCAGTTGTTGCCGGAATTTACGGCTTTGGAGAATGTGATGATACCGGCTTTCATTGCCGGAGTGGGACAGCAGGAAGCCAGAGCGGCGGCTGCCGAAATATTGGACTTCATGGGATTGGCGGAACGCGCTTCGCACAAGCCCAATGAGTTGTCCGGTGGCGAGAAGCAAAGGGTTGCCGTTGCCCGTGCGCTCATCAATCATCCTGCGGTGGTGTTGGCGGATGAGCCGTCCGGAAGTTTGGATACGCATAATAAGGAAGAACTGCACCAACTGTTCTTCGATTTGCGTAACCGTTTGGGCCAGACATTTGTAATTGTGACGCATGATGAGGGATTGGCACAAATCACCGACCGTACCATTCATCTGAAAGACGGTGAGGTTTGTAAGGAATAGCTGTCTGTCTCTTCATTATTCAAAACAAACATAGCGGCTAAGCCGCTCCAAATCGCTTTCGGTAAATTCTTCGTAGAGGGCAAATGGTTTGAGGTTGTGGAGCGTTCCTTTCTTTTTACGGTATTCCACAAGGGCTTTTGCCTGGTAAAAGTTTATATAAGGATGGTTGCGAAGGCGCTCTATGCCGACTCGGTTCAGATTGATGCGCCGGATTTCAGAAGGCGTAACGGTGAACCATGCTTGCAGTTGGCGATAATCCAAATAAATCTCCTGCAATTGCTCTATTCGGTAGAAGCCGCCTAAACGCTGTCGATAGTTCACTATCGACCGGGCTATGCCGCTGCCTACGCCGGGAACTTTCTTCAATTCAGTGGTATCTGCATGGTTTAAGTTAAGCACGGTGCCTGCCGGATATTTATAAATACTGTCTTGGGATGCCTGCCGAAGGGTGAGTAGAGAGGTCGCCTTTCTTATAGTGTCTTCTGCCGTAAAATAGATATAGGGAGAGAGCGTTTGGTACTGTTCTTCTGTCAATCCATATACTTTTTTGAAGTCTTCGGCCTTACGGAACTTTCCCCCTTTGCTTCGATAACGTAAGATGTTCTTTGCCATCCATGCAGGAAGACCTAAGCGGCAGAAGGTGACGGAGTCCGTACGGTTAGGGTCGAAAGGAGCTAATACAACTGTTCTCTTTTTATATCTCTCCGATTTCTTGAAACGGCTGTTCTCGTTTTTTTCTTGTTCCCGCACAGAACTGATAAAGTTGTCGTATTCTTTCAAGGCGGCAGCCTGTATCCTGGCTTCTTCTTCAGAAAGTTGCCTGTTGTTTTGCCGGAAAGAATAGATATACCCGGAGAGAAAGATGAGGACTATCCCAATGATGAGAACAAGGATACCTCGCCTTTCTCCCCGGGAGAAGTATAAGAAGTCTTTAAACGGATTCTTCATTATGGTTTATTTGAAGAAGCCCAATTCGTTGATGAAAATAAGTCCGATTCCTATTGGGGCGATATATTTCAGAATGAAGATTAGTAATCTGTATATATGTATATTTAAAGTTCCGTTATTGCTGACTTCTTCCCATACAATCTTTTTATCCAGATACCATCCGGTGAAGATAGAGATAAAGAACCCGCCTAAGGGCAACATGATTTTAGCGGTGACGAAGTCGAATAAATCGAACAGGTTAAGGCCGAAAATCGTGTAATTCTTTCCTACGCCCAATGACAGCGAACATAACACTCCCAGCACAATACAGCCGGCGGTAACCAGTTTGGCTGCTTTTCCTCGTGTAAACTTGAACTCCTCATGCAGATATGCTGTTACCACTTCGTGCAAGGAAATGGTTGAAGTCAATGCCGCCAGCGCCAGCAAAACGTAGAACATGATGGATAAGGCGATTGCCAGCCAGGGTATGTTGCCGAATGCCTGTTGAAATACGTTGGGTAAGGTGATGAACAATAAACTCGGTCCTGCATCCGGCTGGATGCCAACGGAAAACGCTGCAGGGAAGATAATGAATCCGGCAAGAATGGCGACTAACGTATCAATCCCTGCCACATTGAGTGCTGTTTTAGGCAGGTTGGTGTCATTTCTGAAATAAGAAGCGTATGTGCAAAGACATCCCATACCGAGGCTGAGTGAAAAGAATGCCTGTCCCATTGCACCTAAGAAAACATTACCGTCCACTTTGCTGAAGTCGGGTTTCAGCAGGAATTCGATACCTGCACTTGCACCGGGTAGTGATACGGAACAAATGGCAAGCACTACCAGCAGGATAAACAACATGGGCATCATTATCTTGGCTGATTTTTCAATACCCTTTTCCACTCCTTTTATGATGATGAAGTGAGTGGCTAACAAGAATACCACCAACCAGATAACAGGACGCCACGGATTGCTGACAAAGCCGTTGAAGGAAGCGATGAACTCTGCGGCGGACTTGCCGGCAAAACTGTTGGTTGCGGCTTCTCCTATAAATTCCAAGGTCCAACCCGCTACTACCGAGTAGTAGCCCAAAATAAGGAATCCGGCTAATACACCCATTCGTCCCACCCAACGCCAATGGGTTCCCGGAGCCAGCTTTTGATACGCTCCGGCAGTGTTGGCGCGTGAACGGCGTCCGATAAGAAATTCGGCTATCATGATAGGAATACCTAATATAAGTACACATACCAGATAAATCAGTATGAAGGCTGCGCCGCCATGATTGCCTGTTTCAAAAGGGAATCTCCAGATATTACCCAGGCCAACTGCAGAACCGGCTGAAGCAAGTATCACTCCCAATTTGCTTCCAAAGTTGGCTCTTTCATTTCTTGTCATAAAACGTGGATTTTTCTTACAATTCGTTATTAATTGCTCTTAAAACGCACAAATATAGAAAATGTTCCATACTTTTGCACACGGATTGTTCATAATTTGAGATATGCTATATTATATTAAGAAATATCCGGTATCGCTGGTGATAATACTTGCTGTAATTTATCTGTCGTTTTTTAAACCGCCCACTACCGATCTGGGCACTATCCCTAACCTTGACAAGGTGGTGCATATCTGTATGTATTTCGGCATGTCCGGTATGTTGTGGCTGGAGTTCTTGCGGGCGCATCGGAGAGACCGTACGCCTATGTGGCACGCATGGGTAGGAGCATTTGTCTGTCCGGTATTGTTCAGTGGAGCGGTAGAATTGTTACAGGCATTTTGTACTACCTACCGTGGCGGCGATTGGCTGGATTTTGCAGCCAATACCACGGGAGCTGTCCTGGCGTCATTGGTGGCTTGTTTCGTACTGAAACCAAGAGTGATGCGTAAATCTACAGATTAGAGATAATCGACTACCGTATTCAGTTTTATTCCGTTCGAGCCTTTTATCAGGATTGTCTTTCCGCAGGGTTTGTTCTTTTGGAGCGCGGCTATTAGAGCCGGAGCATCGGGATAAGTGGTATACGTGTGGCGGGTTGCTGCAAATAATTCGCCTACCAATATTACATCCTCAAAGCCATATTCTTCCAGATAGTCCACTATTCTCTGGTGCTCTTCGGCACTGTCTTTTCCCAGTTCGCGCATATCTCCCAATATCAGCATTTTTTTCTCGGCTTGCATGTTGCGGAAATTTCCGATGGCTGCCAGCATGCTTGTGGGATTGGCGTTGTAGGCATCGATAATCAGGGTGTTGTCGGCCGTTTTTTTCAGTTGCGAACGGTTGTTCCGGGGTTCATATTCATTCAGGGCTTTGTCTATCTTCTCTGCTTCTACTCCGAAGAAATGCCCGATAGTGACGGCTGCCAGAGCATTGGGAAAGTTATATTCGCCAATCAGCCGGGTATGCACTTGGTGAAATTCTCCTTCTTTTCCGACTCCCCACTCAAAAGCGAGGTAGGGGGAATTGCCGGTAACGTGGCCGTTGATATACAGACTGTTTTCTTCTCCGTAGGTTATCGGATTCAGTCCCCGGGCTATTTCCCTGAGGTAAGGATTGTCCTGATGAAGGAAGATGGTGGAGTTTCCCTGCCGGCGCAGATAGTCGTACAGTTCGCCTTTGGTCCGGATAACGCCTTCGAAAGAACCGAAGCCTTCCAAATGAGCCTTTCCTACATTGGTGATAATCCCATAATCGGGTTCGGCTATTTCCACCAGTTCCTTGATGTCGCCGGGGTGGCTGGCTCCCATTTCCACTACGCCGAGCTCATGCTCTGTTGTCAGGCGCAACAAGGTGAGCGGTACACCGATCGGATTATTCAGATTTCCCAGTGTGTACAGTACATTGTACTTTTGAGACAATACGGCGGATATAAGCTCCTTGGTCGTTGTTTTCCCATTGGTTCCTGTAATGCCGATGATGCGCGTACCCAGTTGGCGGCGGTGATAATTGGCAAGCTGTTGCAAGGTGTGCAGGCAGTTATCCACTAATATATAACGTGTATCTCCGGCAGGAGCATAGGCGGCTTCGTCTACAACGGCGTAGGCGCTGCCTGCTTCCAATGCTTTGGCGGCAAAGGCGTTGCCGTTGAACGTATCGCCTTTCAAGGCGATAAACAGTGAGCCTTCGGGGCAGTTGCGGCTGTCGGTGGTTATGCCGGTGCAGCCGAGAAATATCTGATAAAGAGCGGTTATATCCATATCTTTCTCCTTCGGGGAGTTTTGCAGTTCGTAATAAAATTGATATTTTGCGAACAAAGATACCTTATTTTTCAGACTTGGTGTACCAACAATGGCTTTTTTGTTTACATTTGCAGATATATAAATCAAAAAACGCTGCCATGAAAGTTCTGCAATCCAAATATATAAACGTCAACGGTTCGCTGTTGGACCTTTCTTCTCCCTGCGTCATGGGAATTCTCAATGTCACCCCCGATTCTTTTTATGCCGGCAGCCGCATGCAGACGGAAGCCGACATAACAAGCCGCATAGGGCAGATTGTGGCGGAAGGAGCTGCTATCATCGATGTGGGCGCTTACTCTTCGCGTTCCAATGCGGAGAATGTGTCGCCTGCGGAAGAGATGGAACGCTTGCGCATGGGGTTGGGTATTCTGAGGAAAGTACAGCCCGATGCGATTGTTTCGGTAGATACCTTTAGGGCGGATGTGGCGAGAATGTGTGTCGAGGAATACGGTGTGGCAATTATCAATGATATAGCCGCCGGAGAAATGGATGATGATATGTTCCGTACGGTTGCCGACCTGAATGTTCCTTATATCATGATGCACATGCAGGGTACGCCGCAAAATATGCAACAGCATCCCCATTATGATAATTTGCTGAAAGAGGTGTTTATGTACTTTGCCCGTAAGGTGCAGCAATTACGCGATTTAGGTGTAAAGGATATCATATTGGATCCCGGGTTCGGCTTTGGCAAGACCATTGAGCATAATTATGAATTGTTGGCTCATCTGGAGGAATTTCGCGTTTTTGAACTTCCCTTGCTGGTTGGCGTTTCCCGTAAATCTATGATTTATCGCTTGTTGGGAACGACTCCGCAGGAAGCGTTGAACGGTACAACCGTATTGGATACCATCTGTCTGTTGAAAGGGGCTGATATACTTCGTGTGCACGATGTGCGCGAGGCAGTGGAAACGGTGAAAATCGTGGAAGCCATGAATGCGGCCCGTTCTGCGTTAATCGCTAATAATTAACCATTAATCACTTGCGACCGTGTTTTTTGAATTTGGCATAAAAGATTTTATAGATATCCTGCTGGTAGCTTTCCTGCTTTACTATACATATAAGCTGATGAAAGCTTCCGGATCTATCAATGTGTTTACGGGTATACTGGTGTTTATCCTGATTTGGCTGGTGGTTTCTCAGGTGCTGGAGATGAAACTGTTAGGGTCTATTTTTGATAAACTGGTCAGTGTGGGTGTGTTGGCACTTATCGTCTTGTTTCAGGATGAAATACGGCGGTTTCTGCTTACGCTCGGTTCGCATCAGCATGCCAGTGCGTTGGTGCGCTTCTTTACGGGAAACAAGAAAGAAGGTATGGAACACGATGAAATTATGCCCGTTGTAATGGCTTGTATCAGTATGGGCAAGCAGAAAGTCGGTGCATTGATTGTGGTGGAACATAATATGCCGTTGGACGATGTGGTGCGTACAGGGGAGATTATCAACGCCGATATAAACCAGCGCCTGATAGAAAATATCTTTTTCAAGAACAGCCCGTTGCACGACGGAGCTATGGTTATCAGCAAGAAACGCATTAAGGCGGCAGGATGTATCCTGCCCGTGTCGCATAATCTGGATATTCCGAAAGAATTGGGTTTGCGGCATCGTGCGGCGATGGGAATATCTCAGGTGTCGGATGCCCATGCGATCATTGTATCGGAAGAAACAGGCTCTATTTCGGTAGCCTACAAAGGGCAGTTTTATCTGCGCCTGAGTGCCGAGGAATTGGAGAGTCTTTTGACAAAAGAAATTTAGATGCGGCATTAGTAGGCTGAGGCGCATTGGTTGTTCGGTAATCAAAGGTAGCTATTCTTTCTGTATTCCCCCGTTATATTGAGGATAAGCGACCTGTAATTTATAACTTATAACAAATTTATATGGATAGACGAAACTTCTTGCGAACCGGCGGAATGGCCGTTCTCGGTTCACTGGCTATGCCTTCGCTGGCTATGCCCGGGTCTGTGCGCGGAGCATTGGGCGGTGCGGACTCTAAGTCTGCCGTTGCTGCTGCCAATCATTTTGGTGTGACGGAAGCGGATTTAAAGAAAGTAATGGCTGTTGCTTTGGAAAAGGGCGGCGATTATGCGGACCTTTACTTCGAACACACTTTCAATAATAGTGTGAGTTTAATGGACGGTAAGGTCAATAACTGC
>OHFE01000540.1_pt1 | contig 12821 bp, 8 predicted proteins | sample 1567471 | NCBI WGS metagenome assembly OHFE01 (sample SAMEA3879513, study PRJEB24766) | human gut metagenome | biome: human-associated habitat; feature: feces | place: USA | collected 1985/1987 | reverse complement strand
CATCATTTCCGGTTGCCCCGCAGGGACGGGGAAATGGCACATTTCTTATTTTTGCTATGCTTTTGCATAGCAAAATGCCCACCCCACCAAGGTGGGGTGGGCTTTCCATCAATTAGCCGAGCTTACCGGTAATGCAGTTCTCTTCACCGAAGGCAGCAAAGGCAGCCTCGCAGATGTGATCGTATGCATCCTTAGCGGTGGTCTCGCCGGCCAGCAGCAGCTGGAACTTAGGAACGATCTGCTCGTCCATCAGCTTCTTGGCAGTGGCGGTCATCTCGGTGGTAACGCCCTCGGGAGGCGCCTGCACCATGGCGATGCAGCGGGCAGCGGTGGCCAGGTTGTCGGCGTCGCGGCCCTCCTCCAGAACCAGCGCGTCACGACCGGTCTGGCAGACGGGATCCAGATACAGCTCGTTCATGCAGGTGGCAATGCGCTCGCCGGAGCAGATATAGTCCATGAACAGCAGTACGTTCTTCAGGTGCTCATCGGTGGTGTTCTTGTTCCGCATGGCGATCAGGCCATCCACGGTGCCGTAGCAGGACTCCTCGCAGCCGTCCATGGTGGGAACGGGCAGGAAGGCATAATCCATCTTCTGGGAGTTCTCAACGGCGGTGCCGTCGTTGGCTTCCAGAGCGGCGTTGTTCTTCTTGAAGTTGTTCTCGAACAGAGGCATAGCCTTGCCGAAGATCATGGCGTTGCCGGTCTGGCACATGACCATACGCTGACCGGCTTCCACGCCGAAGTTGGGCATATAGCCGGACTTGGTCATCTCTTCGATGGCGCTGAGCAGGGTCAGCATGTTCTCGGAGGTGAAGGTGTACTTCAGCTCAGGGGTGAAGGTGTTGCTCAGGCCAGCGCCTGCGCCGAAGATGTAGAGCATATCGGAAGCGGTGACGCCGGAGTTGGCGAACACGAAGCCGTAGCAGCCGTCCTTGGTGCCCTGCTTGATGACATCCAGGAACTCCTCATAGGTCCAGCCTTCCTTCTGGATCTTGGCAACGTCGATGCCCAGGCCTTCCATCATGGTCTTGTTGGCGCCGATGGACTGAATGGTCAGGTACAGAGGCAGGCCGTAGGTAGTGCCTTCCAGAGTCAGGTACTTCAGAGCGTTCTCGTCGTAGTCGGCCAGACGGTCAGCGGCCATGTACTGGGCGATGTCAATGGCGACGCCCATTTCCACGTAGGTGCCCAGAGCGTTGGAGGAGATCTCCGCGATGTCGGGAGCCTCGCCGGCCTGCGCCATGGTGGACAGCTTGTCGTTGTGATCGCCCCAGGAGGTCTCAATGATCTCCACGGTCAGGTTGGGGTACAGGGCATGGAAGTCATCTGCCCAGGTCTTCAGGTTCGTCAGGTAATTGCCTGTGACGGGGGGAGCCATGATCACGATGGTGTCGGGTTCCGCCTTTGCTTCCGTGGGAGCCTCGGTCGCGGCAGCAGTGGTGGCGCTGACATCGGCTTCGGTGGGAGCCTTGGTCTCGGTAGTGGTCTTGGAGCCGCAGGCGGCCAGACCCATTACCATGACAACTGCCAGCAGCAATGCAATCAGCTTTTTCATTTGTGTTTCCTCCTATTTTCGTTCCGGCAGAGCCGGATGGTGGTTTGGAAACGATTCCAACGTTTCCATGTCAACATCATAGCGCACTTTATCCAAAAGTGCAACTGAAATTTTTTCTTTTTTGAAAGTTCTGCATATTCAACAATTTTCGGTGCGCTGTTTTGGTGATTATTTCGGCTATCCCGGGATTTGCGGCCGTTTTTACCGATTTGCAGGCGGCGCCGCCACTTTTTGGGTGACGGCGCCGCGGATGTTACTTCTTATATAAGATGCGAATGGAATTCAGGACGCACAGCAGCGCCACGCCGGAATCGGCGATCACCGCCAGCCACATGGAGGCATAGCCGCACAGGCCGAGGATCATGACCGCCAGCTTCACCGCCAGAGCGAACACCACATTCTGCCACGCAATCCGGGCGGTCTGTCTGGAAATGCGCAGCGCCTGCGGCACCGCCGCCACGTCGGAGGTCATGAACACCACGTCCGCCGCCTCGATGGCCGCGTCCGCGCCGCTGCCCATGGCCGCGCCTACGTCCGCACCGGCCAGCACGGGGGCGTCGTTGATGCCGTCGCCGACGAACATGGCCGCGCCCTTGGTCTCCCGGATGGATTGCAGCCGCGCAAGCTTCTGCTGGGGCAGCAGCCCCGCGTGAACCTCCCGGATACCCACGGCTCCGGCAACGGCCTTGGCCGATTCCTCGGCGTCGCCGGTGAGCATCACCGTCTCGATGCCGCTGTCCCGCAGGGCGCGGACGGCGTTCTCCGCGCCGGTCTTGATGGTGTCGGCGATGAGCAGGTAGCCCTGATAAACGCCGTCCACCGCCACCAGCACCTTGGTGCCATATTCCCTGGACTTGGGGAAGGACACACCCCTCTCCGTCAGCAGCCGCTCGTTGCCGCAGAGGACTTCTTTGCCGTCCAGCTTCGCCCGGATGCCCCGTCCGGCCAGCTCTTCCAGCTCCTCGGGACGGCGCAGCTCCATATTCCGCGCCTTGGCCGCTGCGACGATGCTCTCGGCGATGGGGTGGGTGGACTGCTGCTCGCAGTCAGCACAGAGTTCCAGCAGCTCGTCGCCGCCTACGATCTTCTGCACGGTAAAGTCGCCCTTGGTGATGGTGCCGGTCTTATCCATGACGACGGCCTTGATTTTGCTCATGGCCTCCATGGACTGGCCGCCCTTAAAGAGTATCCCTCGCTTGCTGCCCGCGCCGATACCGGCGAAGAAGGCCAGCGGTACGCTGAGAACCAGAGCGCAGGGGCAGCTCATGACCAGGAAGGTCAGAGCGGTGTAGACCCATTTGCCCCAGTCGCCGGTGATGAGGGAGGGAATGATCGCCGTCAGCACGGCGGCGCCCACTACGATGGGGGTGTAGACCCGGGCAAACCGGGTGATGAAGCGGTCGATCCTGGGCTTGCTGGCAGCGGCGTTTTCCACGCTGTCCAGGATGCGGGTGACCATGGATTCGGACAGGGGCTTTTCCACCCGGACGGTGAGCTGACCTGTGGTATTGACGCAGCCGGAGACCACGCTGTCTCCCTCGGCTACGGAAACCGGCACCGGCTCGCCGGTGATGGGGGCGGTATCAATGCGGCTGCTGCCGCTGACCACGATGCCGTCCAGCGGGATACGGTCGCCGGGACGAACCAGCACGATGTCGCCGATGTTCGCTTCTCCTGCGGGAATTTCCCGCACCGTCTCGCCGTCCACCAGCTGCACCACCTCGGGGCGGAGGTCAACGGCTTCCATGATCTGGCTGCGGCTGCGGGCGACGGCTCTGTCTTCGAAGTATTCGCCGACGCGGTAGAACAGCATGACGCCGACGGCCTCGGTAAAGCTGCCGGTGAAGAACGCGCCGATGGAGGCAAGGGCCATCAGGAAGTTCTCGTCCAGCATCTGGCCCCGGGCAAGGTTCTTTACGGCCGTCACAATGACTTCCCTGCCCAGCAGGACATAGGCCACGAGGCACACGCCCAGCGTCGGCCATTTCAGTCCGAAATGGTCCAGCACCAGACCCACCACAAACAGAACCGCACCGACCAGAATCGGCTTCAGGTCTTCCGACTCCTCGCCGCCATGCTCGTGGGTATGTTCATGGTTGTGATGGTGTTCGTGTTCATGCTCATGGTCATCATCGTGATGATGGTCATGAGCGTGGTCGTGGCAATGCTCATGTTCGTGATCGTGGTCGTGATGATGCTCGTGACCGCAGCAGCAATCATGATGATGCTCATGTTCGCCGGTGTTGCTGTGGTGGGTGTGAGCGCCGTCTCTGGGGTAGAATTCCACCTCCGGCTCCACCTTCTGAGCGGCCTCCTGCAATTTGGGGAGCAGGGCGTCGGGGTCTTCAGCGGTAATCCGAAGCTGCATTGTGGCATAGGTAAGTACCGCCTCCTGCACCTCCGGGAGGGCATTAAGCGCCGCTTCCACCTTCGATGCGCAGTTGGCGCAGTCCAGATTCTCTACCAGATATACTTTCTTCACCATGGGAATGCCTCCCTAATTAAATGTATATATGAGCATACGCTCATTTGTTGATATCAGTATACACTGCATTTCTCCCTTTGTCAATAGGCAAATACAAAAAAACCGGGCAGCGCCGCATGGATACGGCACTGCCCCGGCATTTTTTCAAAAAAGCAGCAAAGAAATCCACGTCACAACATTGTCCCCGTACTGGAACTCGATCCCGCAGCGCTCCAGCGTGGGAATAATGTTGATGCCCTGACTTTCCACGCAGGGGTGCATCCGCTCCGGGTGACGGCAGGGCAGACCGTCCTCGATGGCGCACCGGGGGCAGATGGCGCAGGATTCCGTGGACAGGATATAAGGTTCCACACCCTGTTCCCGGAAGAAGCCGCCCACCTGATTGGTGATGTCCTCGTGGTCGGTGCGGGTAGCGAGGGTCTGGGTGATGTCAGCGATGTCGGGGACCTCCGTGACGGTGGCGATCATCAGGCAGTTTTTGTGGCGCATACACTTTTCCTGACATGTCTCCACGCTGCCGACGCCGGGAGGGCACGCCCAGCTTTTGCCGTACATGGGGCATTCGTGCTCGCAGATCCACCGGACGCGCTGGGAGAATTCCAGCTCCTGCGGATCGAAGAACTGGTAGCAGTACAGGGGCAGCTCCGCCAGCTTTTCCTCTAAGATTTCCTGATTCATCCAAATTCCTCCATAATCTGAGTGCAGCCCTCTACAAGGTCGTCCCATGTTTTGCCAAAATCCCCCGTATACCAGGGATCGGCCACGTCCCGGTCAAGCAGCGGCCGGATCTTCTCCGGATCGTCGGGAAGCAGCCGCCTCAGGAGCCGGGCGTTGCTGCTATCCATATAATAGATCCGGTCGAAATGCCGCAAGTCCGCGGCGGTCACCTGCCGTGCGGTGTGATCGCCGCAGAAAACGCCGTGCCGTCCCAATTCCCGGCGTGCAGCCGGGTAGACGGGGTTACCGATCTCCTCCCGGCTCACCGCGGCGGAGTCGATCTCAAACCGGTCGACCACTCCCGCCCGCACGGCCATGTCCTTTAGAATATACTCCGCCATAGGACTGCGGCAAATATTGCCGTGGCATAAAAATAGGATTTTTACCATCTTCTAAACTCCATATTTTGCAATATCCGATTTTTACTGCCCCTTCTCTATATCTCCCGGGGCAGTTTCAAAACTGCCCCGGGAGGTTTTCGTTATTTCTGAACAGTCAGCGTGAATCTGGTCTGAATGGGTTTTGCGTCTGCGGCGGCATTTTCCGGAGTAACGTCCAGAATCACCGTGTACCTGCCGGGTTTCAGGGAAGCGAACGCCTTCGCCGGGAATCTGACAACTCCCCCGCTGACTTCTATCCCTCCGGTAGCTTCCACCGCGTTCCGGAGAGCGGCGGTGCTTCTGGAATTCAGGGTGATCTCTCCGAATTCTGCCGTCGCCGGGCTGGTGATGCTCAGCACCTGCACCAGCGGCGCGGTCTGGGACTGATACACCGTCCGGTTCGAGAGCTTCGCCAATTTCACCGTGCTCTGCGTAACCCGGATGCTCAGGGTGCTGCCTGTGACCTCCTGACCGCAGAAGGTCAGAACCGGGATCACCTTGTAGGTCGTTCTGGTGGAATACGTGCAGCCCTTTGCCATGGTCAGGTGCACAACGCCGTCAACCACTTCGGCCGTAAACAGCTCCGCGTCCGCACCTTTCAGCCGGATATCCGTAACGGTGCCCTGCGCGTTGGTCAGCCTGGGCGTATAGACGATCTCACTTGCCGGGTTCAGCACATCCAGCTTTCCCTTGGCAGTCAGCCGGAAGGAGGGCGCTCTGTCGTAAACCTGCACCCTCAGGATTACCCCTGCGGGCAGCGTTGCCGTTTCCCCGTTCCGGCTGACGATGGCGTTCAGCACATAGCTGCCGCCGGTAAAGTCCGCGTTGGGGATGGTTGCCGTCAGGATGCCGTCGGCGTAGTCCAGACAGTCGGGCAGTTCCTCGAAGCCCTCAATGGCATATCCATCGCCGCCGGTCAGGGTCACCTTCACGGCAATACTCTCCTCCCCTGCCAGCTGCCGGTTCAGCCGCACCATGGCGGCGGACAGCCTTGCTCTGGGCAGCGTGTTGGATACGGTGACACGCACCGTGCCTCCGGAGATTTCCGTGCCACTTTCCAGAATGCCGGTACAGGCGAAGGAATAAGTCCCGTTTTTGATGCCGGAATCCGCGATTTCCGCAACGATTTCTCCGGAATCCGCGTCATAGTACACATTCAGCTTGTCGGACTCCGCCCGGGCGGCGGTACCCTCCCTTGCCGCGGGAGTCAGCTCCACATCGGTCAGGGAGACGTTGCCCTGGGAGAGGATCATGCCGGTGGAAGCCGTCTCGGAGGGGAACCAGCTGTTCAGCTTCAGCGTGCCGGCCGCCGCTCTGAGGGTGGGCAGTCTGTTGGTGACGGTAACTCTGTGGGTGAGCTTGACGGGCTTCGTCCAGTTGTCGTCCTGCACGTAGACATTGGCCGACACGTTCTTCGCCTCGGTCAGCGTCAGGGTCAGGACGTTTCCGCTCAGCGCCACATCCACGCCCGGGGTGTCTGTATAGGCGTAAAGGCTCTCGCCGTCCGCGCCCGACAGGACCGTCTCCACGGACCAGTCCGAATTCAGTGCGGTATTCAGCGTGCTGGAAGTGGGGTTCCGCTTAAGCTTCGGCGCGGTGTTTACGGTGCCGATGGTCAGCGCCCTGGTCACCGGGATGTTATAGCCCGCGAAGGAGACGCTCAGGGTCGCTCTGGTGCTGGGCTTGGCAGGAGCGTTCTCCGGGTCAGCGTAGCGGATGACCCACTCGCCGTCCTCATTCTCCAGCACGAAATCGCTGTTTCCGATGAGCTCCGCGCTTTCGACTTCCCCGCCGGTGATGGTCAGGGCCGCCTGACTGTCACGGTAGAACAGGTTGAACCGCTGGCTCTGCCTTACGGTCAGTCTGGGCAGCGTCTGGATGACTCTCACCGTGATGGGATAAGAATAGGTGCGGCCATCGTCGCAGACAGCTTCCAGCGTCATCCGGTAGGTGCCTCTGGCGACGGCTTCTCTGGAGGTCAGGGTCAGCAGACTGTCCGCGTACTCCGCGTCGAACCGCTCATCGTCCACACTGACGCTCAGGATCTGGTTGCCGTAGCTTTCCACCAGATCAACGCTCACGCCCGCGCAGGAGACGGAATTCAGGGTCAGCGTGGAAGCCCCCAGCCGGGGCGCGTAATCCGGGGCGGTCACATTCAGCGTCACCTGAGCGGTCACTTCGCTGCCGTCTGTGGCCGCGGCCGTGATGACGGTCGTTCCGGAGGTCAGCAGGGTGACAATGCCGCTCTGGTTCACCCGGGCGACTGCCGGGACGCTGGACGACCATTCCACCTTCGTCTCCGCACCCGCAGGCTGAACCATCACCGCGAAGGACAGGGTTCTGGACGTCCGGCCATCCACTTCCATGGTTTCCGGGACCAGTTCGCCGTCCCGGGTCAGGATGATCTCCGTCACATAGGAGATCATCGGCAGAGTGACCTCTTCCAGCGTGGTCTCCTCCGTGCCCAGCGCGTCCTTAAAGAGCTTCTCGCAGCGGGAGCAGATGTAATACTCGATATTTCCGGCGGCTTCCCATGTGGGTTCCGCTGCTTCTACTTTGGTAATTTCATGGCCGAGCGCGGACAGGGTCTCCGCTTCCACGGTGGTTGCCTGCTCGCACTTTTCGTCCCTGAAGGCCTCGCCGCAGACACGGCACACATAATAGTCATTGTTGCCGTCTTCCGTGCAGGTCGCGTCTTTGGCCTCGACCTTTTCCACGTCGTGACCCTTCGCGGGAATTTCCTCCTTCGCAGTCAGGACTTCATTGCAGACGGAGCAGTGCTTGCCCTCGGTCAGACCGGGCTTGGTGCAGGTGGGTTCCGTTCCCTCGTCGATGACCTCGCTGTGCCCCTTGGCAGGAATCTCCTTCTGCGCGGTCAGCACTTCATCGCAGACGGAGCAGTGCGTTCCTTCCGTCAGGCCGGTCTTGGTGCAGGTAGGCTCTACCCGCTGGTCGGTCACTTCGGTGTGTCCAAGAGCGGGGACAGCTTCTGCCCTGACCGTCGTTGCCTGCGTTCCCTGCTTATCCTTGAACGCTCTCCCGCAGGTCTCACAGACGTAATAGGCTTTGTTGCCGGGCTGGGTGCAGGTGGGAGCCACCGTGTCCACCAGCTTGGTGGTATGTCCGAGGGCGGGCAGAATCTCTGCCTGAGCTGTGGTCTCCTGCGTCCCCTGCTCGTCTTTGAAAACCTTGCCGCAGGTGGAACAGGTGAAATAGCGGTTGTTTCCGTCCTGTGTGCAGGTGGCAGCCTTCGCCTCCGTCTCGGTCATGGTGTGTCCAAGAGCGGACAGGATCACATTGGCTTCGTCTGTGCTCTGGGTCAGCTCCTCATCGATGAAGTATTCACCGCAGGCGAGGCAGCGCCAATATTCCAGATTACCGGTCTCCGTGCAGCTGGCCGCCTTTCCGGGGACGTGCTCCACATTGTGGGCATGGGTAGAAGCATAGTGGATGATTGCCTTTGTCAAAGCGCTGTTATCGTTTCCAATCTCAATCTCTTTCCACTGCAGGTCAGACCCTCCATAGTATACATGCTTCAACTTGCTGCAGCCATAGAAAGCAGAGTTGCCGATGCTGGTCACGCTATCCGGAATCGTCACGCTGGTCAGGCTGCTGCAGCCGTCGAAGGCAGAGCTGCCGATGCTGGTCACGCCCTCCGGAATTGTCACGCTGGTCAGGCTGCTGCAGCCGTAGAAGGCTTGGTAGTCGATGCTGGTCACACCCTCTGGAATCGTCACGCTGGTCAGGCTGCTGCAGCCGTAGAAGACAGAGCCGCCAATGCTGGTCACACCCCCCGGAATCGTCACGCCTGTCAGGCTGCTGCAGCCAGAGAAGGCACCGCCGTCAATGCTGGTCACACTATCTGGAATCGTCACACTAGTCATGCCACTGCAGCCCCAGAAGGCACTGTCGCCAATGCTGGTCACACCCTCAGGAATCGTCACGCTGGTCAGGCTGCTGCAGCCGTAGAAGGCTTGGTTGCCAATGCTGGTCACACCCTCTAGAATCGTCACGCTGGTAAGGCCGCTGCAGCCGGAGAAAGCAGAGTTGCCGATGCTGGTCACGCTCTCCGGAATCGTCACGCTGGTCAGACTGCTACAGTCCTCGAAGGTATAGTAGTCAATGCTGGTCACGCCCTCAGGAATCGTCACGCTGGTCAGGCTTCTGCAGCCGGAGAAGGCACTGCTACCGATGCTGGTTACCCCCTCCGGGATCGTCACGCTGGTAAGGCCGCTGCAGCCGTAGAAGGCATAGTTACCGACGCTTTCTACGCCCGGCTCCACCACTACCGACAAAATCTTGGTTCGGTTGGAATACCATGGGGCTACAGAGGAGCTGCTGTAATCCTTCATATTTCCGCTGCCGGAAATGGTCAGAGTGCCGTCCTCGGTGAGTACCCATGTAATAAGGTTATAGCCGCAGGTGCCATGGGCAATGCTGGGCAGCACGGCCAGAGTTTCATCTTCAACGGTCGTCTCAGTCTCTCCATTGGCATCCTTGAAGACCTTGCCGCAGCGGGAGCAGGTATAGTAGGCGTTATTGCCAGCGTCCCAGTAAGTCGGCTCCACAGCCTCGGTTTTGGCCATATCGTGCCCCAGGGCAGGGATCTCTTTCTGTTCCACAAGCACTTTATTGCAGGCAGAACAATGCTTGCCTTCTGTCAAGCCGGTTTCCGTACAGGTAGGCTCCACCCGGCTGTCCACCACTTCTGTATGGGCGATTTTCGGAATGGCTCTTGTTTCAGTATTTCCGCAGGCAGAGCAAGTGCCCTGCTCTTCGCCCTCTTCTGCGCAAGTCGCCTGTCGGGTCACAGTCCACGCACCGACGATATGGCCAATGGCGGGCACCTGTTTCTGGGCAACCAGAACTTCATTGCAAATAGAGCAGTGCTTGCCTTCTGTCAGGCCGGTTTCCGTACAAGTCGGGGCAACTGCTTCGTCGATTACCTCCGTATGGGCTTTCTTGGCAATCGTAGGGTCAGTTTTCGTTTTCCCCTCAGCATCAGAGAACGTTGCCCCGCAGACTGTACAGGCCCAATGTGCCACACAGCCCTCTTCCACACAGGTTGGCTCCTTCGCCTCGACCGCTTTCAGGGTATGCTTTGGGGAAGCTACGACAGTCTGTCTCACCAAAACTGTCCCGCAGACGGAACAAATCTTTCCTTCTGTCAGGCCGGTGCTAGAACAGGTTGCAGCCACCGCCGGTACAATCTGCTCTGTGTGTTCTGTCGTATCTCCTTCAATCCTGGAAAATGTGAGTTTAATATTTCTGCCAGGCTCAGATTTTGTTTTTTCGACAAGCGCGCTTGCTTTAGAGCAAAGGTATCCATGTACGGTTAACTGCATGACGCTGGAACCATTCGCATTAAATGGGTGGCAAGAATCATGCTCCAAAAAGTAGAATTGCGTGTCCCTATTTGTAAAGGTTACATCCTGCAAAGAATAACAGCTTTCAAAGGCATACGGCCCAACGTAGTCACAATCTACTGTCACTTCCTGCAATTTATTGCAATGGTGAAACAGCCAATATCCGGATCCAGTCCCGGTATAGCTGCCATCCATCTTCACATTCTTCGGAATATGAACACTGAAAGAACGCGTTCAGGCTTTCATCCAGCTGGTTTTCCCAGAGGAAAATACTCTGCGGGGAAATCGGATACCCGAAGCGGTCCGCGGCGGCGACGGCCGCATCCAGAAATGCCATATCGTTTCTGGACGAGGACCAGAACCCTGCCAGAGCGATCCGCTTCCGGTCATAGGACAGCAGATACCTTACCATCTGGGTCATGGCCAGCGCCGAATCCGACGCCACGGAGCAGATGTCGGAGCCAAAGTGGGCGCCGTCCACGCCGGAAAGAATAACCGGGATTCCCGCCTGCCGCAGCTGCTGAACCGCGGAAGTAAGATTTTTCAGGTAGCTGTTCGTCACGATGACCGGAATGCCCAGCTCCAGCCGCAGCTGGCCGATGGTGCCCATGCTGTGGATATGGATTGGAGAATTGTTCCGGTCTTTTGCCGCGGCGTCCCGGAATCCGGCAATGATCTCCTGAAACCAGTTGGATGAATGGTAAAAGGGGTCACAGAGGATGACAGGCTCAGGCACAGACATATGGTGATCACCGTCCTTCTGACTGGTATTGCAAAAGTATACCAAATTCTCAAATAGAATGCAAGATTATAAAATTCCGGGAAAGAGGCCGGAAAAAAGCAAAAGATAACCTTGACAAACATGAAAAGGCGCACACAGGGAGGATATTTATGGGAACACAGAAACTGAAAGCCGCTGTTATCAGCGCCGGAATGATCGCAAATTCCGGGCATATTCCCGCGTACAAGGCGTTTTCGCAGGACGTCAGTCTGGAGGCCGTGTGCGACCTGAACGCGTCGGCCGCAAGGGACACTGCCCTGCGTCATGATATTCCCCGCTGTACTCTGATGTGGCGGCTATGCTGGAGGAAGTCCATCCCGATCTGGTATCCGTCTGCACGCCCAATTCCACGCACAAGGGACTGGTTGTGCAGGCGTTGAAGGCCGGCGCGAATGTGATCTGCGAAAAACCGCTGACCCTGCATTACGCCGATACAGTCGAGCTTTACGCACTGGCCGAAAAGCTGGGCAAGCAGCTGGTGGTGTGCCAGACGTCCCGCTTCCAGCGCGCCTACTTTGCCGCGCAGGATTACATTGCGGACGGGGTTCTTGGAAATATTTACTACGCGGAAATTGACCGAATCCGGCGCAGAGGGGTCCCCTCGTGGGGCACCTTCCACCGGAAAGCCGCCAGCGGCGGCGGCGCGTTGGCCGACATCGGCATCCATGCGCTGGACGCGATGCTCTGGATGCTGGGATCTCCGCAGGTCTCAGCGGTCAGCGGCTTTACCAGCGACCGGATCATCCATTCCGAGCGGGGCGTTATCTACGACCTGAAAGAAAGCGGCGCATTCAGCGGCGTGCATACCGCGCGCAGGTTCAATCCGGCGGAATGCGACGTCGAGGAGTTTGCCTCCGGAAGCCTCCGCACGGATGCGGGCATCAGCCTGAATTTCAAGGTGGCGTGGGCAGCCAATCTTTCCGACCGAAACAACATGATGATCCTCGGCGACAAATCCGGTCTCACCCTGCCGGAGCTGAAGCTCTACGGGACGCTCGGCGAGAATCAGACGGATTTCAGCCCCCGGCTGTTCGGTCTGGGCGAGTACGATGACAGGCCGTTTGCCGGGCATTATTACCTGATCCGTCATGTGATTGGGGTCCTGAACGGCACAGAATCCCTGATGATTACCCCCCAGCAGGTCATAAATACCGCGGCCACACTGGAAATGTTCTATCGCTCCAGCGAGCTCGGCAGAGAAGTCCGACGTAGCGAGATCCTGTAGATCGGTCCATGTGGGCGGATTCCCTTTCCGTTGATGCAGATGCAATGGAAAACGCGCAGCCGGTACCGGGGTAGTATTGAGGAGCACCCCGAAGGGGCGGCAGAACACCGGCCGGAGAATTAACGAAATAAAGTGGTACAGCCCACCGGTCAAATGGCCGGTGGGCTGTAATATTGGAAAGATATCGTTCCTGTGCGATAGGGTATCATACTATTTCCTGATTAAAATCTTAATTTTAATCAGGAAGGCATCGCCTGATGGCGCTGCCTGTTTTGTGATTTATAAGGAAAGAAATCACAAAACAAGTCTCAT
>OHFE01000535.1_pt1 | contig 12957 bp, 13 predicted proteins | sample 1567471 | NCBI WGS metagenome assembly OHFE01 (sample SAMEA3879513, study PRJEB24766) | human gut metagenome | biome: human-associated habitat; feature: feces | place: USA | collected 1985/1987 | reverse complement strand
TTGATAGGCTCGTTGTAGATGTCTGTCGGAGTGCCGATTTGCTGTATCCTGCCTTCGCTCATCACGACGATGGTGTCGCTCAGGGTGAGGGCTTCTTCCTGGTCGTGGGTGACGTATATGAAGGTGATGCCCAGCTTCTGGTGCATCTCTTTGAGTTCCATCTGCATGTCCTTGCGCATTTTCAGGTCGAGGGCGGCAAGGGGCTCGTCGAGGAGCAGCACTTCGGGTTCGTTGACGATGGCTCGGGCAATGGCTACGCGCTGTTGCTGCCCGCCGGAAAGCTGGGCGGGATAGCGCTTGGCAAGCGTCTCCAGCCGCATGGCGCGCAGCATCTCGGCGCAGGCAACGCGGCGGGCAGCGGGGTCTTTTTCCGTCTTCAGGCCGCAAAGGATATTCTGTTCTACGGTCATATTGGGGAACAACGCATAGTTCTGGAACAGCAGTCCCACGCCCCGCTGCTGCGGCGGCAGGTCGATGTGCTGCGCACTGTCAAACAGCACCCGCCCGTCCAGCACGATGCGTCCGCGATCCGGCTTTAAAATGCCTGCAATGCACCGCAATGTCATGCTTTTGCCGCAGCCGGAAGCGCCCAGCAAAGCGGTGGAGGTGTTGCCGGCGGTAAAGGCAGCACGGAGGGTAAAGCCGTCCAGCTTTTTTTCAATGTTGACTTCAAGGCTCATTTCCGGCCACCCGCTTTCTGTTTTTTCTCCAGCAGGTTCACAGCCAGCAGCACCACCGCCGAGATGACGATATCCACCAGCACCCACCGCATAGCACCCAGTTCATCGTTGGTGCGCCACAGCTGGTACACCGTGGTGGCAATGGTGGCGGTCTTGCCGGGGGTGTAGCCCGCGATCATGCTGGTAGCGCCGTATTCGCCCAGTGCCCGGGCAAAAGCCAGCACTGTGCCCGCCAGAATGCCCTGACGGCAGGCGGGCATCCGCACCCGCCAGAAGATCCATGTATCGGACTGTCCCAGCGTCTGCGCCGACCACGCCAGCGTTTCGTCAAAGCTTTCAAATGCGCCGCGCGCGGTGCGGTACATCAGCGGAAATGCCACCACGATGGAGGCAAAGATGGCGCTGTACCAGTTCATGACCAGCTTTACCCCAAAATGCTGCATGAAAAAGATGCCCAGCGGCCGCTTTGCGCCGAAGAGCAGCAGCAGAAAGTAGCCCACCACCGTGGGCGGCAACACCATGGGCAGGGTGAGCAGCACATCCAGCACACCCTTGACCATCCGGGGCAGACGGGCAATATAGTAGGCTGCAAAAATGCCAAGAAAAAACACCGCTGCGCAGCTGATCAAAGCAATGCGCAGGCTGTTCCACAACGGATACCAGTCCATGTCTGCTCCTTTATACGGCGCTGAAGCCCACGCCCTCGAACACGGTCATGGCCTTGTCGGTCTGTAAGTAAGCCAAGAACTCCTTGGCAGCCTCGGCGTTGGGGGCGGCCTTCAGTACGGCGGCGGGGTAGATGACCTGACCGCACATTTCCTTGGTGGCCTCGTCCACGGGGGTCAGACCGGCGCTGTAAGCGTCGGTGCAGTAGACGACACCGGCGTCCACACTGCCCTCGCTGATCTGGGTGGTGACTTCCTTGACGTTGGAGCCGTAGGTGATCACGCCCGCAGCGGCCAGTGCAGCTTCGTCCAGCTGGTAGTAGGCAAGGATCTTCTGGGTGTACTGGCCCACGGGCACATCGCTGTTGCCCATGCAGAACAGGATATCCTGTGCCTTCAGGTGCTCGGCCAGTGCGTCAAAGCTGTCAATGCCCTTGTCGCTGCCCTCCGGCACGCAGAGCACCACCTTGTTCTCCAACAGGTTCACGCGGCTGTCGGCATCCACAAAGTCAAGGCCGTCCTTGTTCACATCGGCAGAAGCGGTGATGTCCAGCTGGTTCATCTGCTTCTGACCGGCAGAGATGAACAGATCGCAATCCGCGCCCTCCTGGATCTGGGTCTTGAGGGTACCGGAGGAGTCGAAGTTGAAACGGAAGTTCACCTCCGGGTGCTCTGCCGTGTAGCTCTCACCGATAGCATTCAGTGTCTCGGTGAGGGAGGCGGCGGCAAACACGATCAACTCCACGCTCTGTGCTGCTTCCGAGGAAGCGGCGGCAGAGGAAGCCACGGACGATGTTGCGCTGGAAGCAGCACCGCCGCAGGCGGTGAGGGCAGCGGCTGCACCGGCCATACCGGCTGCGGCCAGAAACCTCCGACGGGAAATGCGATGGTCGTTCATCTCTGTTTCTCCTTACTTTAAGTGAAAGAATAGCATATTTCTACGCCCCGTAAAGGAAAACAGGGCAGGAAACCTTACTTACGGGCGCACTCGCCGTCCAGACCCGCGGCGATGCGTACTCCGTGCTCCAAGCTGGGCAGGATGTACTCGAGGTTCTCCTTCACGGCTTTCGGACTGCCCGGCAGGTTGACGATGAGCGTCTTGCCGCGCAATACACTGGCGGCGCGGCTCAGCATCCCGCGGGGGGTGATGGAAAGGCTGTGGTACCGCATGGCCTCGGCGATGCCGGGGGCGTTGCGGTCGGCAACGGCGCAGGTGGCTTCCGGGGTGATGTCCCGGGGGGAGAAGCCGGTGCCGCCGGTGGTAAGCACAAGGTTCACCTGACGGCCGTCTGCCATGCGGATGAGCTGCGCTTTCAGTGCCTTGGCTTCGTCCGGCAGGATCATGGTCTCTTCCACCACATAGCCTGCGGCGGTGAGCATTTCCACAATCAGCGGGCCGCTTTTATCCTCCCGCTCACCCCGGCTGCCCTTGTCAGAAAGGGTGATGACGGCAGCGCGCAGGGGCGGGTTTTCCAGTGCGGGCAGCAGGGTCACCTCGTCCCCTACATGGATCTCGCCACCGGTGAGCACCCGAGCAAACACGCCCTCGTGAGGCATGATGCACTCGCCGGTCTGCTGCTTGATGACGCAGTCGTTGTGGCACTCTTTGCCGATCTGGGTCATTTCCAGCACCACATCCCCGATGGCGAACCGGCTGGTCACCGGCAGATTGCGGAAATCGAAGCCCTCGATGACCAGATTTTCGCCGAAGGCACCGTAGTCCACCCAGATCTTCTTGCGGAAGGCCTCGATCTTTTCGGCGCTGAGCATACTGACCTGACGGTGCCAGTTGCCGCCGTGGGCGTCCTCCACGATGCCCCATTCCGGGGTCAGGACGGCGCTGGGCACCTCAGTTTTTACGGTGCCCCGCTTGGGGCTGGTACAGATTGCCAGAAGCTTACCCATAGTTATTTATCCTCCAATGCGATACATCCCGCGGGTAGCGGGCATGGAACTGTCGTTAAAATGGTGTTCCCGGGGCTTTGCCCAGATGGTCTCCCGGATGGCGGCCAGCAGCTGCGCATCGTCCGCGCCGCTGCGCAGCAGTGCGCGCAGGTCGCAGCCGGTCTCGCTGGCAAGGCAGGGGCGCAAAAAGCCCTGACTGGTCAGCCGCACACGGTTGCAGGAGGCACAGAACTTGCCGTGCACCGCTGCAATAAAGCCGATGCTGCCCTGCCAGCCCGGCACGGTGTAGTACACCGCCGGGCCGTCGCCTAAAGCGTGCTCCTGTGCAGTGGAAAGGGGCGCAAGCTCCGGCCAGCGCCGGGCAAACCGCGCCCGCAGTTCCGGGCCGGAGATGCAGGGCATGGCAGCACCGTAGCCGATGGGCATCATCTCGATGAACCGCACCTGCAGGGCGTTGTCCTTTGCCAGCGCGGCAAGCTGTTCCAGCTCGCCCTCGTTGACGCCCGCCTGCGGCACACAGTTCAGCTTGACGGGCAGGCCGCTTTCCAGCGCCGCCTGCAAACCCGCCTGCACGGCGGCAAAATCGTCCCGGGCGGTGATCTGCCGGAACACCTCCGGGCGCAGGGTGTCCAGACTGATGTTCACACTGTCCAGCCCGGCGTCCAGCAATGCGGGCAGCTGCTCTGCCAGCAGCACCGCATTGGTGGTCAGGGTGACCCGGCGGATGCCCGGGGTCGCTTTAAGTCCTGCCACCAGCTGCGCCACATTCTTGCGCACCAGCGGCTCGCCGCCGGTCACCCGCACGGTGTCGATGCCGCACTGGGCAAACAGCGCGGCCAGACGCAGAAATTCTTCGTAGGTCAGCACAGCTTCCCGCTCCAGCTTTTCCACGCCGTCCGGCATACAGTAGCGGCAGCGCAGGTTGCACAGGTCGGTCACCGACAGGCGCAGATAATGGATCTCGCGCTGGTAACGATCAAACATAGCCGCCCTCCGCCCGGATGTAGTGGCCGCTCTTGCCGCCGGTCTTTTCCACCAGATGGATCTCGCCCAGCTCCATGCCCTTATCCACGGCCTTGCACATATCATAGATGGTCAGCAGCGCAGTGGAAACGCCGGTCAGCGCCTCCATCTCCACGCCGGTCACACCGCTGGTCTTGACGGTGCACAGGGCTTCTACCGCCTGCCGTTCGGGCAGCAGACGGAACTCGATGCCCACCTTGGTCAGGGGCAGCGGATGGCACAGGGGGATCAGCTCGCTGGTGCGCTTGGTGGCCATGATGCCTGCAATGCGCGCCACGCCCAGCACATCGCCCTTTTTCACGGTGCCGCTCTGCACGGCGGCAAAGGCTTCGGCGTTCATGGTAATAATGCCGTGGGCAGTGGCTTCCCGGGCGGTGACGGGCTTTGCACTTACGTCCACCATCACGGCGTTGCCGGCGGCATCAAAATGTGTCAGATTATTTTCACTCATATTTTTTCACCTTAGTAAAGCTTCCCCTTCGGGGGAGCTGGCAAAGCCGAAAGGCTTTGACTGAGAGGGTTTCAGCAGTGCCCAAAGCCGCAGTTCGGCCAGTGGCACACTTCGCAGTTCAGGCACAGGCCGCCCTCACCCAGACGGGCGATATCCTCAGCGGTGATGGGGTCATCGGCCAGCAGACGGGGCAGCAGCAGGTCAAAGATGGTGCGCTTGGCGTACATCACGCAGCCGGGCAGGCCGCACACCGGCACACCGTCCAGATAGCTGACAAGGAACATCGCCCCCGGCAGCACCGGTGCGCCGTAGGTGATGATATCGGCCCCGGTATTCTTGATGGCCTGCGGCGATCCGGGGGAGCGCCAGGTCGAAAATGGTGGCCCCGGCATACATGACGCAGCCAGGCAACCCCATCACAGGCGTTCCGTCCTCAAAATAGCCCAGCAGGAACATGGCACCCGGCAGCACCGGCGCGCCGTAGCTGATGATGTCGGCACCGGTGTTTTTGATGGCCAGCGGGGTGCGGTCGTCGGGGTCCACGCTCATGCCGCCGGTGGTAAAGATCAGCTCGCACCCTGCGGCCTTGGCCTCCAAAATGGCGGCGGTGATCCCGGCCGGGTCGTCATCGCAGACCTTATGGAAAACCATCTCGCAGCCGTAGACCGCCAGCTTGCTTTGCAGGATGGGGGTAAATTTATCCTCGATGCGTCCCTTGAACACCTCGCTGCCGGTGGTGATGATGCCCACCTTTTTGGCCTGCATGGGCAGCACGTTCAGGATAGGCTCTGCCCCGGCAGCGGCCTGCATGGCGTCCATCTTCTCCTGCTCGATGACCAGCGGGATGATGCGGGTACCGGCCAGCTTCTGGCCTTTTTTCACCGGCAGGTCGCCGTGGATGGTGGCGATCATCATCTGCGGGGTGCTGTTCACAGCCATCAACGCCTTGCGGTTGATCTTCAACAGGCCGTCACAGTCCGCGATCAGCTCGATCTTGCCTTCTTTCGGCGCAGTGCCGTGGATATTTTTGCCCGCAGCGGCCTTGTACAGCAGGGCGGCGGCCTCGTCCTCGTGGAGGATGCCGGGGTGCTTTTCCCAGACGTAGAGGTTCTCCTTGCCGATGGAAAGCAGCACAGGGATGTCCTCGGGCTGGATGACGTGCCCCTTGCGGAAGCGGGCATCCTTGTACTCGCCCGGGATGATCTGGGTGATATCATGGCAGAGCACCTGCCCTGCAGCGTCAACAGTACGGATCAGTTTCATGATGGCATTCTCCTTACAGCGCAGGCATCTGGGCTTCGATCCAGTCTGCCAGTGCCGGAATATCGTTCAGGTCAAAATCTGCGCCGGGGATATCCCCCACCACCGCCAGCGGCTGGAAGGAGACGGGCGCATCCGAGATGGCGCTGCGCACCACCTCGATCTTCGGCCAGCCGCTGGACTTGAACCCTTCCAGCAGCACAAGGTCGTAGCCGTGACGCTCGAACAGGGCAAGCAGGTCCTGCTCGGTCAGGCGGAATTCCTCGGTCAGCAGGTAGCGCGTGCCTGAGTAGACCGCCACGCCCTCGGCACCGGCTTCCCGCAGGCGGTAGCTGTCGGTGCCGGGCACGTCCGGGGTAAAATCGTGGCCGTCGTGCTTGATGACGCCTACCTTCAGCCCGCGGCTGCGCAGGGCAGGCAGAAGCTTTTCCAGCAGCGTCGTCTTGCCGCTGTTGTGCAGGCCGCTGACGGCCAGCACCGCCGGGCGCTTGAGCGCCTGCGTTTCGGCCAGTGCCTGTTTTTGTTCACTGTACAAAGCAAAGCACCTCCACTTCTGTACCGGGTTCTACCGGCCCGCTGCCGGCGGGGATCTCCACCAGACAATTGCAGCCCATCATGGCGGACAGCGCACCGGAGGAGTGCGCCTCGGTGTTGCCCGCACCGGGCAGGGTCACCTTGCCGCCGCAGGCGGTGGCACGCAGGTAGCGGTGGCCCTTGCTGGGTTTGGAAAAGCCATTGGTCAGGGTGCAGACGGCGCGGGCGGGGATGCAGCTCTCCTCCCGGCGTCCGGCGGCGCGCAGCAGCGCAGGGATGGCGTACTGTTCCAGCGTGGCAGCGGCGGCAAAGGGGTTGCCGGACAGGCAGAACACCAGCTTGTCGCCCAGCGTTGCCGCCAGCATGGGGCTGCCGGGCTTCTGGGCTACCCCCTCCACCACAAGCTGTGCACCCAGCTTTTCCAGCACAAGGGGCAGATAGTCCTTCTGCCCTACGGAGACGCCACCGCTGGTGATGACGGCATCGCAGCGGGTCAGCAGCTCCTGCATTTTACCGGTGATGACCTCCGGGTCATCGGAGCACTGCTGCCGTTCCACGGCAAAGCCCAGCTGACGCAGCCGGGCTGCGTTCTGGATGCCGTTGGCATCGTAAATTTTACCGGATGTCCACGGTGCGCCGGGTTCCAGCAGTTCGCTGCCAGTGGAAAGGATACCCACGGTCAGCGGGCGGCAGACGGCTACTTCGGCGTAGCCCTGCCCTGCCAGCACGCCCAGATGGGCGGGGGTGAGCACCGTCCCGGCAGGCGCGATGACCGCACCGGCAGCTACATCTTCCCCCCGGAACACGACGTTTTGCAGCGGTTTTACGGCAGCATAGAGCTGCACGGTCTCTTCGCCGCTGTCGGTCAGCTCCTGCATCAAAACGCAGTCCGCGCCCTCCGGCAGGGGAGCTCCGGTCATGATGCGGGCAGCGCACCCTGCGGGCAGCGCCGCAGCCGGGGCATCGCCCGCGTAAAGCTTCATCACCACCGGCAAGGCGACCGGGGTCTCCCGGCTTGCACCGGCAGTATCCGCGCTGTGCAGGGCGTAGCCGTCCAGCGGGCTGCGGTCAAAGGGGGGCTGGTCCATCCGGGCGCAGAGGTCGGCGGCAGCAATGCGCCCGCAGGCGGCTTCCAGCGGGATGGTCTCCGGGGACGGAGAAGGCAGAAGCGCTGCCGCGTCCAGCACGCTGCGCAGCGCCTTGACGGGGGAGCAGAAAGGCTGATTCATTATAACTTCCTCCATAGACCCGCCGCTCTCCCCTTCTGCTATGGCTCAGACGGGGGAGCAGGGGTATTCTTTTTTCAAAAAGGCAGGTGAAAAAGAAGCGGAGACGTCTTGACTGGAAAATCAAAACGCCTCCGCAGAATATCCCCACAAAACCGGCTGCGGCAGTTTGCAGTCTGCTACGCCGGTGGCAGCCTTTGGCGATGTGCCGCCCTTGCAGCGGCAGCACACAGCCAAAAACCACCTGTGAAGATGGGAGGAGTTCTTTTTTTCAAATTGCAGCGTTTCTTCTGCGGGAAGGCGGTGGGGTTTCCCCCGCCACCCTTGAATGCCCGCCCTTGCGGGTGCAGCATTGCGGCGCGGTGTCCTGCTCTTTGTGAGAGTTTAGACACCTTTGCTCAAAGAAGCTCTTATACCCTGATTCAATTGTAGGTTGGTTTAATCGCAGAAATCGTCCACGTCGCTGATAGCCTTGGCGTAGCGGCGGGTGAGGTGCTTGGTGGAAAAGAGGAACCGCTCGTTCTGGTTGTTGGTCAGCTCCTCGATATCGGCATACTCCGGGTTCTCCTGCATGGACTTCCAAGTCTGCTCGATGACCTCCGGTGCAAGGCCGTAGGGGGAGCGCTGGAAGTACTTGAGCGGGGTGGCGCTGGGGTAGATGCGGGCGTTGAACCGCACCATCTCGGCGAACATCACACACAGATCCTTGTCCTCGATGAGCTGCGCGATCATGGCGTAGTTATCGCTCATGTTGGCGTTGGAATAGTAGTAGGTGTCCTTTGCACCCGCACGGGTGACGATATCGGTGCACTGGGGGTCTGCGGGCATCTGCGCCAGCAGCTCGTCGGCGTTTTCCACTTCCTCCAGCAGCAAAGCGTGGGGGGTAATCAGCGCAGCCGCAGAGCGGGCACGGATGTAACCGGCCAGCTCCTGTGCAGGGGTCAGCTCCGGCAGCTCCGGGGCGGTCTTGGTGGGCTGATCTGCAAAGGGATCGTTTTCTGCCTCCGGTTCACTGGCCAGAAAATCCAGCAGTTCCGGCTTTGCAGCATCGGACTGCGCAGCTTCGGCGGCTTCGGGTGCGGCCTCGGCGGCCTGCTTTGCGGCAAGCTCGGCGGTCTCCCGCTCCACTGCGGCGATCACATCTTCACCGGTCTTGGCGGCGCTGCCGTCAAAGGTGCTGCCGGTCTCCTTCAGGCGGCGGGCAGTCTCGCTTGCGGCGTCGATGTCAAACACCTCTGCCTTGGGCTTTTTCTTGGCGGCCAGCTCTGCCTTTTGCAGTTCCAGAACGGCCTGCTCCGGGTCTACGCTGCCATCCACCGTGGTGGTGTAGCCGGGTTTACGTCTGCCAAACAACATGACGGTCTTTCCTCTTTCTATGGGATTTATTCAGCTGCTGCGGTGTTCTGTGCGTAGATGCCGCGCTTTTCCAGATCGTCGGCCATGTCAGCCAGATCATACTTCTCCAGCGTCTCGCGGGTGGGCACACCGGTGGTGCGGTCCCAGCCAAAGACGTCGTAGAACAGATCCTTTGCCTTCTCCATGTCGGCGCGGTCCAGCTTGGTGGTGCCTTCCTCGAATGCCTTGAAGTCGGGGTCCTTATCGAACACCCAATCGCAGATGGCATCGTGCTCCTGACGCAGGTTTGCGCTGCCGCAGTTCTGCTGGAAGCTGATGGCGGTCATCGCGCGCAGCATCTGGGTGATGCGGGCGCCGTCCTCCTGCAGACCGGCCTGGGTATAGGTCTCGCCGGTAACAGCAGTCATAAAGTCTGCCTGCAGATCCAGATCGCCGTGGTAGTCGCGCTCCTTGGAGGGAGACTGGGTCATGGGCCACATCCAGTTGCACAGGGTAGCGGAGTCGTGGAAGTTCTTATCGTTGACGCAGTAGGCGGCCAGCTTTGCCTTGTTCTCGTTGATGGGCGTGTAGGCCTTGGCCTTATCGTAGCAGCCCTCGCCGAAGAAGTCCTCCATGACCTTCTTGGTCACCTCATACGGAGCGCCGGAACCGGTCTCGCAGACGATCTCGTGGATCATGCAGTCTCTATTATACACCAGATTGTACAGCATGCCAACCTGCCATGCCTCTGCGGGGCCGTGGTGGTTGGGGAAGCCGTTGTAGATCAGGTTGGAGTTGGTCGCGCCATCGTCGCGGTCCAGCCAGCTCTTGGGCAGGCCGAACTTTTCCATCATGGCCAGCGTACCCTTTGCGATGACGGACAGGTCGCCCTCGCCGTAAGCCATGCGGCGGATCAGCTCGACCTCCCAGCGGGGATCGCCGGCCTTCTCCCACTCCCAAGGCAGAGAGTCGTACTCGGCCTCGCTGATGTACTTGGTGGCCTCCTCGCGCGGCATCCGCAGGATCCACAGCAGGTCGCGGTTCAGGTTGCCGTAGTTGTCCCACAGACCCATGTCGTCCACAGCATGAGACCATGCCAGATTGATGACCATGGTGCCGTCGCCCTCGTACTTGAAGTCGTGCACACCGTCCGGGTAGACGCGGGTGCCGTACAGCACGGGCATACAGGTGTTGGAGTTGTGGGTGGGCAGATCGTAATCTGCCAGCGGATCCACATCATACTCGGTGTAGCAGCGGATGGGGCAGGAGGAGCAGCCGCCGTTCTTCACGGTGTACTCGGCAGCGGGAGCGCCGAAGTCGAAGTAGCCCTTGAAGCAGCGCAGAGCCACCTTGTTGATATCGTTGTAGGGCTGCTCGCCGGTATCCACGGGGCCGCCGGGAGCCTTCTTCCACATACGGCCGGGGGCGCCGGACCAGCGGTTCTTGCCGGAGGTGGCGCTGTACTCTGCCCAGCTCTGGGGCTGTGCGGGCACGTTGTGGTTGTTGTTGCCGCCGATCAGGTTGCCCATCATGTAGTTGGACAGCTCCAGCACCTTCTTGGGGTCAGCGACCTTGACGCTGCCGGTGCCGCGGATGGCCAGACCCTTCAGCTTCTTGTTGCCCATGGCAGCGCCCAGACCGGCGCCGCCGGAGTTGCCGAAGCTGGTGTTCAGGGTGGAGTAGTCCACCAGATTCTCACCGGCAGGGCCGATGGAAGCGGTCTCGAACTCGCGGCCGTTCTGCTCTACCATCCACTTGTTGGCAGCAAAGGTGCCCTTGCCCCAGATCTCGGTTGCGTCCTCCAGAGAGACATTGCCGTCCTCGATACGCAGGTAGACGGGCTTTTCGGAGATGCCGCTGATCACGATGCCATCGTAACCGGCATACTTCAGCATGGAGCCGATGTGGCCGCCCATGTGTGCATCGATAATGGAGTGACCCTTGGACCAGGTGGAGCGGAAGGTCACGTTCATACGGCCGGAGCAGGGCACGCCTGCGCCGGTCAGGGGGCCGACACCAAAGATGACCAGAGCCTTCTCGTCATAGGGGTCCAGCTCCATGGGAGCTTCCTCATACATAATGCGGTAGGCCATGCCCATACCGCCGATATACTTATGGTACTTTTCGTCATCCTGCGTGGTGATCTCGCCGGTGGTCAGGTTGACGCGCAGGATCTTGCCTGCCCAGCCATAACTTTCAGCCATTGTAGTTCCTCCTTACAGATCCAAGTATGCAGCCTGTGCTGCGCTGGTAACGGCATCCCAATCCACGATGGACAGAGCGCCGGACGGGCAGCCTGCCACGCAGGCACCGCAGGCGATGCACTTGGAGGACTTGCCGGTCTCGGGGTTGACGGTGGGCATGTGCCACGGGCAGGCATCATGGCAGGCACCGCAGCCGATGCACTTGTCGGTATCCACTACGCGGATGCCGCGGTCGTCGGTGGTGATGGCCTTCTGCGGGCAGGCATTGCCGCAGGCGGGGTCCTCACACTGGCGGCAGGTGTCCGGGAAGTAGACAAAGCAGTTATCGGTGCCGGACAGCAGGCCGTTGCCTGCGCCGTCCAGATTCAGACGGCGCTGGATCTTGACGCGGCTGATGTAAGAGGAGCACACGCCATCGTTGGTCAGGGTGCAGTTGATCTCGCAGCGCTGGCAGCCGGTGCACAGGTCTGCGTTGACCACCAGCAGGCCCTGCGGCAGTGCCCAAGTGGCCACTGCGCCGGAATCCACCTGCTGCTGAGAGCAGCCGAACAGGGACAGCATGGAAGCGGACAGGGTGAGCCCTGCAAGGCTCTTGCCCGAGATCTTCATGAATTGACGGCGGGTCATGTCAGCCGTCAGGAAATCAGTTTTTGCCATAGGTTCCATTCCTCCGTTGAGGTCACTCTGCGCAGAGTACCCCGGTCACATAGAAATACGAGTTGTTGACGATGGTCGTCACAGCCGAAGAGGTGATGGTCGCGCCGGAAAGGGCGTCCACCTCGGTCAGGTCTGCGCTGACGGCACCGGACGCATTGCCGGTAGTGGTCAGGCTGGCCTGCTCCAGACGCGCCTTGGACTGCTCTTCTGCCGAGAGATCCGCAAAGGGGATCGCCATGGGCTCGCCGTCCAGTGCGCTCTTGCTCAGCTCGGCTGCGTACAGCCTGCGGCGTGCCACGGCCTCTGCGCTGGAATCCAGCGGCGGAGCCAGCTCATCGCCCAGTGCCTCGCCCTTCAAAGCCGAGAAGGTAAGCCCCGCAGCATACATCTTGCGGGTAGCCTCGGCCTCGGGAGAGGTATCGAAGGTGCGCCACTGTGCGGGGTCAAAATCCCCGGCAGCAGCGGGCTGCTCCTCCGCCGCACCGGCAGCGGCATAGGCGGCACCGGTAAGGGGGTCGGTCACAGTATAGCTTTTGCCTGCCAGCGTAAAGGGAGCTGCGCCCTGATACTGGGACGTGAACTCCGGGTTGACGCACTGGCCGCCAAGGCTTTCCGTTTCGTCCTGAGAGAGGATCTCTACTGCGGAAACATTGCCCTCGGTGTCAATGGTCACGGCAGCCTGCACATCGCTCTGGAAGCCCTTCTGAGAGCCCTCCACGCGATAGCTGCCATCGTCGAGCTGGTACACTGCGCTAATGCCGTAGGCGGCTGCATCCGCCTCCGACACCGGCAGCAGGGTACCGGCAACCGTGGTGCGTGCGCTTTGCAAGGTGGTCAGACCGACCGCCAAGGCGATGGTCGCAACGCCCATGGCTGCATAGCCCGGCAGCCGCTTGCGCCACAGCGGAACGGGCGCAAACGGGTTGGTTGCCTGCTTCATGTTATCACCTGCCTGTTTTTTTCTGCCCGGGTTTCCCCGGACAACAGTTAAGGCCGCCCCAGCTGCTGCAACAGCGG
>OHFE01000530.1_pt1 | contig 13195 bp, 14 predicted proteins | sample 1567471 | NCBI WGS metagenome assembly OHFE01 (sample SAMEA3879513, study PRJEB24766) | human gut metagenome | biome: human-associated habitat; feature: feces | place: USA | collected 1985/1987 | reverse complement strand
TTCCGCTTTCGCCGGTATCCTGCCCAATCAAATCCGCCGCTTCCAACTTCCCGACAAGTTGTCGGGAAGTTAAGTCACGCCGTTCGCCCTGATGTTTTATTGCTTCCAGCTTCATTTGATACGCCTTAGCACGTTCGCTGGGCAGAATGTTCTCGCGTTGCAAATTGCTGTCCACCATAATGATGACAGCTTCATCATCGTCCAAATCGCGGACAATGGCGGGAATCTCGTTCATCCCCGCCAGCTCACAGGCGCGCTTCCGCCGATGCCCGGACACAATTTCATATCCGCCGTCCGCCATCGGTCGGGCGATAATCGGCACCAGCACTCCATATTCCTTCACGCTCTCCACCGTTTCCATCATCCGGTCATCGTCCAGTACGCGGAATGGATGATCTTTAAAGGGGTGAAGTTCGCTTAGCGCAAGGCGCTGAATCTGCTCCTGCTGGCGTGAGGCTTCCGTGGAGAAAATGTCATCGTAGGAGGTCAGACTTGGCTTTCTGCCGCTGCTTTTCAAGCTGAAGCACCTCCTTCGTGAGCGCACGATACGCCTGCGCCACCTTGCCGCCGGGGTCGTACTCGAAAATACTCTTCCCGGTCAGGCTCGCTTCTGCTGCACGGACGGAATGCGGAATCGCCGTCTCGAACACCTTGATTTTGCTGCCGTAAGTCTCCCGAATCAGCGTCGTGATTTCCTTGGCGTTGTTCGTGCGCCCATCCACCATCGTCATGGGGATGCCGTCGATTTTCAGCTTGGGATTCATTTGCCTGCGTACCTTTGCAATGGTTTGCAGCAGCTGTTCCAGCCCTTTGGCAGACAGGTAATGCGCCTGCACCGGGATGATTACGCGGTCTGCTGCCGCCAGCGCATTGATGGTCAGCATCCCCAGAGAAGGGCTGCAATCCAGCAGAATATGATCGTAATCCTTGCTGTAGTTTGCCAGCACCTGTTTGAGCGTGGTCTCACGGCTCATGGCATTGACCAGGGAAACCTCCATACCGGCCAGGGCAATGTTGGCTGGCAGAATGTCCACGCCCTCCTCATGGTGCAGAACACCGTCGCCGGGATGAATGGGGATGGCGCTGAGCACATTGCCCATGAGATCGGCCAGCGTGACAGGGAGGGAATCCGGCTGAGGATACCCCAGGCTGATGGTCAGGCTGCCCTGGGGGTCGCAGTCTGCTATGAGAACCCTTTTCCCTTCGTGAACCAGATCAATGCCGAGGTTGACGCAAGTTGTTGTCTTACCGGTACCGCCTTTCTGATTGACGATCCCGATGATGGATGCGCTATTCATGATCTACCTCCTTGCTGCATAGAAAGAGCGCCGACGGATTGCTCCGCCGACGCCCTCATGCCTTCATTTCGACGCTACTATATTACCACAGCTTTTGTGGACATTGTGTATAACTTATTGGACATCTGTGGACAACGGCGGAAACTTTTCAGGGAACCAGCAGCGTTTCAAGCTCATCCAGCGCACGGCTGTGCCGCTTATACACGCAATCCTTCGTAACATGTTCTTTGGCAGCCATAGTCTCGAAAGACACATGCTTCAAATAGTGGTCGGCAAGCAGCTTCTCATCAAGAGGATTCTCCATTGAAGAGAGTACGGCGGAGATTTCGCAGACAATCTCTTCATATTGAGAGGTTAAGCGCTCGATTTCATTCTCTGCCTCCATGAGTCGGATGATTGCGTCTTCGCTGGCCGTGATGTTCCTCGTGTGGGAAACGCGGTCGCTGCTCAGCGAGGGAGTAATACGCTGCGCCATGCCCTTGCACAGTTCTTGCTTACGCATAGCTGTGTTGATTTTCCGCTCAAGCTCCGCAGCGCGCGTCATGAATACAACGCCTCTTCTCATCGTTTTTCACACTCCAATCTTTGCAGCAGGGCGATACCGTCCAGCCCGGAATATAAGGAAAAGTTGTCTGAAAGGATAAAGCTCCGTGCCTCGCTCAGCATGGCCTGATTATCAAGGATTCGCTTCTTCATCAAGGCCGCTGCATCTTTGCTCAGTGCTTCCCCGACGGTCATTTCCCTTTTCAGCTTTCGGAGCATGGCGCGGCTGTCCCGATAGTCCTTAACGGCCTGCATGACGACGGCATTCGCCAAAGCCCGCCAGGGATCAGCTTCATCGCGGATGTCCTGCTCCGGCAAAACATTTGTCATACTCAATCACCCCCCCTGCTTCCTGCGATGCTTGCGCCTTTTCGGATGCTTTTCGCCCGTTCACCTGCCTGATTTTCTTTCGGGCAAGCCGCTCCTCATAGGCAATGTGCGCCAGAGCAGCGCCCGCGGTAGGGTCGGGATAATATTCACTGTTCCTATACAAATTCGTTCAGCTCCTTTGTCTTTTCTTTGGCCTTGAAGTCCATGTAGTCGTAAATTGCAAGCAGAAGGTTCTGCATCAGTGGGTAGTCCTTCCATTTTTGCGCCAGGGGAGCAATATCCGTTACCGCAGCCATCCACCACGCCACGGCTCCTTCGTCCTGATTCGCAGGCGGGTCACAATGGGCAGAGAAGTAGTTGTATGCCTCTCGGAAGATTCTGCGTTCCTGGCTTGTGACTTGATCGGGCACATCTCTCATCTCCATTCGTCGGGCAGCTCTGCGTTGTCTACAACCGTGAAGCCGTTCATGCTGATCTGCTCGATCTTCTCACTCCAGGCGTACTGGGGCGGCAAGCCTTTGATATCGGACATGGTTCTGCTGCGCTTATCAAAATAGAGCATCACCATTTCATCCACCACGCCTAAATCCCGATTCTTCATGATCTCGATCACATTGCCGACATCTGCCGGGATCTCCAGCTTTGGATAAACCATCTTGTAGCGGCTCATAAAGTCGGCGTTGACCCTGTGAACCATGAAGACATTGTCCGCTACGTTGGTGATATCGGCGGTGCCGCTGATGTCCCCTTTACGCGGGAAGGCTTCTGTCTTGCGAGGATGGCAGATAAAGTGAACGTGAATTTTCAGCTCCTTGGCCATCGCTGAGAAACGCTTGACGATGCGCGTCTGCATGTCGTACTTGTCCATCGTGCCGGTGGGAAGATCGAGGGCCATCAGGTTGTCGATGATAGCCACTGAGGCGTTATTCTCCTTCACCCAATCGTAGATGGTGTTCAAAACATCCTCCCAATTCGTGCCGAAATCGTTGTCGTAGATGGACAATTTGCCGGTCAGCATGGCGTCCAGCTTTTGCTCGATACCGGGCTTCAGACAGTAGTGATTGACATTCAGCTTGTCCGCCTCGACATACTCAGGGCCAGCGGCCTGGAGCAGCACCCATTCCCGAACACGGGATGCGAACATTTCGCCTGAAAACATGGCAACCTTGAATCCCTCGGTGATCGCCGCCAACCCAAGCTGACTGACGAGTGTGGATTTACCGGAGGCATTGCCGCCGCTCCAGACAGACATTTCGCCCGCGTTAAAGCCGCCGATCTTGGCGTCCAGCTTGCCAAAGCGGGAGCGGATTACAACAATCTTGCTGCGGTCATAGTTGGGGATGGACGCAAAATCCAGCATTCGCGGACGGCCTGTTTGAACACCGGAAGCCGGAGCCGCAGCCTTTCCGTTCGGGAGAGAACGGGGAGGAACGAGGATGTTGGCCGCCTGATGAACGGTAAAGGGGCTGTTTGCGTAAGCGCTGGGGTCGAGCTTTTCGCGGAATTCATGCCAGTGGTAGCCGGAGCAGCTGTTGTGAAAGCAGTGAAAGCCAAAACTGCCATTGCTGTATGCGAAGACCGCCGCGTCGCCGTTGCGATGGGAGCTGTCAAAAGGGCATTCGGAGAGCAGATATTTTGTGCCCATGCTAACGGCGATCTTCTTGATAACCTGTACGGAATGCTCTGACAGGAATTGCTCCAGATTGAATGCCGCGCCATTTCGCTGCCGAGGATTCTCCGCGGGAGCAACCATGTGGCGACGTACATCAGCCACATTGCGGACAAGCGTCATGGACGTTTCCTCAATGTGCTCAGGCATACGGATGATTCGGCTGGCACGGTGCGGACGCTCCTGCGTGTTAGCTCCCTTGTGTGTCATGGTGCCGTACAGCTTGGTGATGCGCGCCGGATTGAAAACGGAGGTATCAATTTTCGCCTCGTTCGTGCTGAACCACATATCCAGAACGCTGAGAAAATCCGCGATGATCTGCCTGTCGTCGGTACTCGCGTGAATCTTGAACAGGAGATGATACCCATTCCCGCTGTCTGCGACAATCGGCTCCTTGAAGCCCATCGCCATCAGCTTTTTCATCACTGTGGCAGACACTTTGCGCGCCGCTTCCTTTTCCGGCTGGGAGGCGCTGACGCCGCTTGGTCTGACAGGATCGGTATCCACGAGAATCCATTGATATCCGGCAATGTCGTTGTCGCTGGTGGTTTCTCTCGGACGCTCCATCAGATGCTCGTGTTGTCCGCGGGCGTAACAGGCGGGCTGCACCATCTGCAGGGTCTGATAAAAGGTTCGGTTGGGAAATCTCGCAATCTCTTTCGCAATGGCTGCGCTGTCCGCTTTGAAATAGCCGCTGATGACAGGCTTGGGATCAATGCTGCGAATCTCAACGATGTCCTCCGGATTGTGCAGCAGAGTCAGCCATTTCAGCGCGATATCCATTTCACAGCCTCCGTGCTTTCTTCCGGTTTACCGAAGGAGCGCCAGGTCTCCTTTTGCAGCCATTTGACGATACCGGGGATGTAGCGCCCATTGTCCATGCACCACGCATCCGATTGCTTTGCGGCGTTCAGCGCGTCCATCAGGGCCTGGGGCGTAGCGCCTTGATCGACGGCCATTTGATACAGCTGCGCGGCTTCCGCGCGTTGGTTTCGCCTCTCTTCGGGATAGGCAAGCCAAAGCAGATTGAAGCCTTCCGGCTCAGAATGAAGAAGAGGAGATAGATTTCTTTTTCTATACTCTTCTTGGTTGGGTCTGATTTCCGTACCGCCGATGGTCTGCTTTTCTTGCCGCGATGGCCTGATTTCCAGGCCGCTCGTGGTCTGGTTTGCGTACCACGATGGCTTGATTTCCGTACCGCTCATGGTTTGATTTTCAGGCCAGGGTGGACTGACTTTTGAACCGCCTGTGTGCTGAATTTCAGACCAGCCGACAACCCGCACCAATGTCCCGACGCGGCTTTTGCGCATGCAGACACAACCGGCTTCTTCCAAGCTGGCAAACTTCCGGATGAGCTTATCCCTTGACCAGCAAAGCTCTGCGGCAGCGTGGCGGTACGACATGGGAAACTCGCCGGGCTGGATCTGGATGCCGCGCCACAGATAGACATTGCGGCTGGCCTTGTACAGACAGTAGTGATACAGCTTAAAGAGTCCGTCGTCCGGCCAGATGGGGCTTTCGATCAGGCTCGAATAGGACTTGATAAATCGTTCGCTTTCCAGCGGCATATGGATTCTCCTTTTGCGCAAGGAGGGCGTCCGGCAGCGGCAGGAAGCCGGCTGCCAGCGCGCCATCCGTAATCATCTTGCAATCGAATTTCTATCCAGGCTCTCAGGACGTAATGAAGCCCGATGGGAAGCGGCTTAGCAGACTGTCCTCTTTCTGGCCGACTGCCTCGTTTTGAAGCTCATCACAGCGGCATATTTCTGCGCCGAAACCTTCATCATCAGCCTGTCCATTTCCGCGGAACACTTCATTCCGGTCATCTGCTGCTTCATCCGTCTCATGTTTCTCATCATTGCGGGCATATGCTTGATCCTCCATTTCAACGTTGCTGTCGATAGCGCTGCAATCGCGCGTTTCAAAGGGAACCTCTCCGGCGGTGGATTGAGCTTGAAAGGCCAATGGAAATCCATCGGAGAACGGTCAGACAAAAAGCTGCGCGTGGGCGCGAAAATGGGTGAGCATCCTGTGCAGCCGCTTGCAGATACAGCTATGCGAAACGCCCATTTCCCGGGCAATTTCTCGGCATGAGCAGCCGCAGACATAGCGCATTTTCAAAATCGCGGAGCCATCCTTCACAAGCCGGTCAGCGAAGCTGTATACGGCGCTCGCTGTTTCTCTGAGGATCATTTCCTCTTCCACATCTCGCTGATCCAGGAGAAATGGCGTATTGTCAATACCGTCAGGATTCTCAAAAATCCCTCTCCGATGCCAGGGGCACAGAAGGCAATCGCCAAGACACAGAAAATACCGAGCCTGCATACAGCGCTTTTCGCAGCGCGCCAGATAGCGGATATGGTTATTCTCCTTGCAGACTGCCTGAAACACCTCCCGCGAAACGGGAATACGCTCGTCGTTCACATACAGGTCATCAGAGCCGCAGTGGTCTCCAAGTTCCATCAGGAAAGCCCTCCTTTCGATTGCGCCGAATAGAGGGCTTGTCCGCGCTGCCAGCACAAAGCTAAACAGCCGTATGAAGGGACAATCTCCATTCGGCTGCAGCTGCACTTCCGATGCCGGCTGCGTCGTGTTCAGTTGAGGGTGCTTCGTGCGGAAGCGGTCTTGATCAGAAACCATCACTCTGCATCCCTGCGACCGGATTTCCTGGCCGCAGACATACAGTAACAGATTTGTTCCGAAAACCGAATTCAGTTTCTGAAATCGGAAAAGGCTTGTCATTCATGGGTTTTCTTGAGGTCCCTTGGAATGCGTTTTTCAAAAGCACTGTATTTTCGAGCTTTTCTGACTGGCCGAATTTCAGCTTCTGAAATCAAAAAATGAAATTTTTTGAGAAACAAAAAAAGAACCGCCATAGCAAGCGGCTCTAAGTGGTTACTGATCGAACAGGGCATGGTGGGTCTCGACGATTTGGTAGATGTCATCCATGAACATGCAGTCGATGATGCACTGATACCGGTAATACTTGACCATCACCGTGCGGGTAAAGCCGATTGTGTCCATGAACAAGGCAGAAAGTGGCGGTGGGAGCTGAAGTCCGACGATTATCCGGGTCACTTCTTGAATTGTATATCTGAAATCGTCATCCTTGCACATGCGGCTGATCGTCGCCGGACTCAAACCGGAATTGAGCGCAAGCTCCTTTTGCGTTCCCACGCGATCAGCGATGAGCTTGGCTAAGGCCCTGGACGGGCGTTTGGGCAGTTCGTCAAGGTATTCCATGTTCTTTTCCATAAGGATTTCCATGGGCATCCCCGTAATTTCCATGGTGTGGATCGTCAGATAAACTTCATTGTAATCCGAATCGGAATGCAATTCGCCCACCTGATAGCCGCTCTGCGGCGAGACATGGTATGATTTGCGGAATCTCAGGCAGCATTCGTCAACATGGGCCAGCGCCCAAGCCGTCAGCGCGGCCCCCTTGTCGGCCTTTCGCACGAACGATGGCAGATTACAGCACACATGACCATCGGCGTAGATATATTGATGCGTATCGATTAGATCACGGAAATCGGAATCCTGCTCATACATTTCCGTAAACTGGCTTCGGCTGATCACAAATGTATCGTTAGGGCCAAGGTTATCCGGATGAAAGGCAAATGGCTGAATGTATTTGCCATCGACAAAGTTGAAAGCCCCCTTGGCTCCAACAGACCCCATGGTAATCAGCCTTGTTTTGATGAGTGACTTTGGTTTCTGTTTTTCAGAGGCGATACGGTAAATCACGGAAGAAATCTTGTGGCCGAGATTATCCTGCAAATTGGCCACTTCGCCCCAATACCGGTTGACCAGAGGTGTGATAATGGGCCGGGGAAACATGGCTGCGATTCCCACGAAGCTCGCCTGTCGCTCCACCCATTTGATGTCCTTCTCCGCTGGCTTGGATGCTTTGTCCGCTTCGGCGTATTCCAGCAGGCGAAGATCTGCGGCGTGCAAAGCCTGGAGTTCAAAGAACATGGAATGCCACTCGTAGTGACCGCATTCGTGATAAATCTCGCGCTCAATGTCGCCCTGACGGAGCCGGTTTTCGTTGAGGACAATGGTTTTTGCGGGAATCGTCATATCTTGAAACGGCTCGTCGTCTGTCGCGCTTCCCGACGCGCCTGACGCAACGACGCGCGCATGTCCCTCCCTGAGATAGAGAATTGCAGCGGTATGATGATTTCGGTACAGAGAAACGCGCCTGATCTCCAGCCCCATGGCCTGAGCAAGCGCGGTCGCGCCGTTTTCCTGAAACGTCAATACGGCTTGTTCGCCCCTGTATTTGCGCAGAAGCTGCAATACCATGATCTCCATCTCATCGTAGGAGAGCACCGGCACCAGATATTTGGATAGCTTGGGCAGCTTGCGCTCTGGCAGACAGCAGGTGGTCAGTTCCCGGATTCCCTGGTGCAGGGTAATGCCGCCGTCCAGTGTGAATTGTGCGGAGAAATTGACGTAACGGACAACATAGTGCGGAACGCCATGATCACGCGATACGCCGATTTTCACACGCATTTTGATGTCGGCCAGCAGCTTTGTACAGTCTAAACGCCAAAATTCCGTGCGGATGATCTTGCTTTCATTGCGTTGCACCACAGGTTTTCCGCCTTCCGCATCGATATCCAGATCTTCCACGAGTCCCAGGCTGACCGCGGAGCTTACCTCATCCATCAGTTCGTCCGTAAAGTGGTTGCAGATATAATCCTGCATGCTTTGAAGGACGGGGGCCATTTCGGCACTCTTGATTGGATTGCTCATTCCTTTATCCTCCTCAACGGTGCTTTTTACTTCGGATCAACTCATAGCAGGGTGAAGGCAATCGCTCTGCTTTTCCGGCTTTTGCATCTGCCGGATAGATTATAATGCACAGAAAATGAACAATCAATCCTTTGGAAACTTCCTGGTCGATTTTTCGTACAGCTAAATATATGCTATTGACAAGAGAATCCGGAAAGCGTACTATATTCATAGTTAATGTTTATTTGGAGGGTAAAGAAATGGCGCGGAGAAAATTTGAACCCGGCAGAAACGGTGAATCCCGCATTGTCGAAATTCCATCGTCCACAAATGGCGTTTGCGAGAACAAGCTGTTCTATGCGCACCGGCTGAAGGAGCTTCGGACGATTGCGCATCTGACGCAGGCGGATCTGGCCAATGCGCTCGGATTGTGCAAGTCTGCCGTGGCCAATTGGGAGAGCGGCAGGACAAGGCCGGATGTGTCCAATATCCCCACCATTTGCAGAACGCTGGGCATCTCCATCGAGGAATACTTTTCGGATTCACAGCGCTGCGTATATGCGGATGCGGACGAGCGCAAGCTGGTTTTCAATTACAGGCAGATGAGCAGGCCGCATCAAAAGGCCGTGCTGAATATGTCCGAGCAGCTGCTCATGGCGGAGGAAGACATGAACGCTATGGACGCGCCTGAATTGGATGAGCTACTCTTTGCTGATGATCAGGTGGCCGCCGGCACAAGCTATGATGACTTTTCGGCGTGCTGTAAGCCTTGCTATGTTCATACCTCTCCGATGGTGCGCAGGGCTGATTACATTTTCAGGGTGAATGGGGACAGCATGGAACCCGATTATCCGAATGGCTGCTGCGTGCTAGTCAAGAAGGACGATGGCCTCATGAGGTATGGCGACGTCGGCGTGTTTCAGGCTGACAATTCGCTGTATATGAAGGAGTATCGAAAGGAAGGCTTGCATTCGCTGAACCCCGCCTACGCCACCATGCGCAGAGAGGATTACGGCATGATCCGGGCGATAGGGCGCGTGATTGGCGTCATGGACGCCGATGGTTTTGCCAGCGATAATGAAGTCGCGGCTTTTAAGACGCACTGCAAGAGAAAGTGAGATGCGGAAAGCAATTCTGACAATCCGCTGATGATTGCTTTCATGATGATGAATTGAGGTGAGAGCATGTCGGAGAACAGGAACAGGACGAATGACCGTCCCCTGTTTATTCTTCAGTACCTGATACGCAATACAGATGATGATCATAAAGTGTCATTAACCCAACTGATGGATGTTTGCAAAGCAAGCGGGCACGGCGGGAACCGGCACACGATCAGCAACGATATTGACATCCTCTGCCGGTATGGCTTTGACATCATCTGCTCCAAAGAGGGCAACAAAAACACATACAGCTATGGCAGCAGGCAGTTGGACACGGCAGAGCTGCGCATGCTCATGGATGCCGTCTGCTCGTCGGTCGTCATTCCTCCTCAGAAATCGGAGAGTCTGGCGAAAAAGATCGCGCTGCTCTCGGGTCAGCATGATGCGGAAAAGCTCTGTTCCACGGTTTATCTGCGCAAGAAGGCCCGGATAGGCAACCAGCACATCTTTCTGACGATTGATGCCATTAATCAGGCTATCAATGAAGGGAAGAAGGTCAGGTTTCATACCCTGACGCTTACTGGCAACCGGGAATGCGTCATGAAGCATGGCGGAGTGTTGCACTCCGTTTCGCCCTATTTAACCCTGTGGCAGAGTGACCGGTATTATGTCATTGGCTGGACAGACAACTGTTCGGCCATCTGCTCCTTCCGCGTTGACCAGATGGATATTCCCCAGTTGACGGACGAAGCGGCTGTTCCAAGACCAAGAGATTTTAATCCGGAATACTACTGTCAGACGCTGACAACGATGTGTGGGGATGGGCCGGAAATGGATGTGGCCCTGCTTTGTGATGATACGCTCATGGGCAGCATGATGGATCGGTTCGGGGACGGGTTTTCTTTTGAACGAGCCGGAACCCACCATTTTCTCGCAAAGGTTCACGTCAACGCCAGCAGCGCGTTCTGGGCGTGGGTGTTTGCGTTTGGCGGGAAGATGAAGGTGGTTGGGCCTGATCGGGCGAAAGAACAGTATGCAGCGCGTCTTCATGCAGCGCTCAGCGCTTGAGGCGAACTTCAGATGGATGGTGACAGGACACATGAAGAATCATGTATGGGTTGATGGTCAGCTTCGGCAGACCAATAAACAGTTCAGCGCTTTGAAGCAGAAACAGAAGGAGCAAATCAATCAATGGCTAAAGGAAGAGACGGAGGCGTATTACAGCCTGCATCAGTGCTATCCCGTCGGACGGCAGTCGGAGGATGTGGTGGACAATGTTTATGCTTCGATTGAGCGAGCCGGCATTTGGATTCCCTATGGAGAGGTATACCAGCATTACATCAGCATCAAAACACGCTTGATCAATAGATTGAAAGCGAAGAAGAATGCAAATGAGCGTGAGGCGGAGCTTACCGCCCCCAAGGACGAGACGAATTGCTGACGCCATTTCAAGAACCCTTCCAATTGCGGATTCCCTGTAATTGCTGCGTTTTCAGGTTCCAGACGGTTGTCTGGAATTTTTTCTTTCTCAATTTTTGAAAAATGGTTTCCAAAAGCGTTCTTTTTTTACAAGTAAATAGTGAGAGCAGAAATTCTGGGAAACGAAAGGAGAACGAAGATGCAGCTGATGAACAGCCAAATTCAGAATATGCAAATGAAGAACGATGCGCATCCCAACCCGGAGAGGCGCTGCTATACCGTTGACGAGCTGACGCAGATCCTTGGGGTGGGCAGGAAAGCGGTCTATTCTCTGATCCGAAAGAAAGCGTTTCCCGCGATTCGGATCAGCAGCATTGGCTACCGCATCCCCAAGGACAGCTTCAATGCCTGGATGCTCCGGCAGTAACGGCTGCCGGAACCGGGAGGGAGGCCCCGGCGACAGCCTCAAACTTTGGCGAGCGATGTGCTATCATCTTTTTTAGCAAGCAGGAAAGGAGGCTGCACAATGGCGGGCACAAAGGAAGCCACGACCATGTCCGTCCGGGAAATGCGCGAGCATCTCGGAATCAAGAAGACAGAGAGCTATTGGCTGATCAACAAGCGCTATTTTGACACGGTAACAATCGCCGGTCGCACACGCGTTGTTAAGGTGAGCTTTGAAGAATGGTATGCAGGTCAGACGCATTATCGCAAGGTGACCGGAGAGGAACCCGGCGCACGGCTGAAAACGGAATCCTATGGGATCAAGGATATCGCTGATATGCTTGGGATTACCACGAGCAGCGTTTATGATCTCTTGCAGCAAACGGGGCTGGAAACCGTGACGGTTCACTACCGGCTGCGGGTTCCCCGCAAAGCCTTTGATCAGTGGTACAGGCATCAGGATCACTATCGCAACGCTAAGGATCGTGAGCGCGACCGTCCCCTTGAAGAAAAGTCCATGACGGTTCCCGAGATGGGCAGGCTGCTCGGTCTCGACCGGAGAGAAGCATGGAAGCTCCACTACAGAATCAAAGACCAGCTTATGACGATCCGAGTCGCCAACAGGCCGCGCGTCACCAGGGAGAGCTTTGAACAATGGTACGGGAATCAAACCCAGTATACAAAGGTTTCGGTTCCCCCGACGGCCTCCCTGCCGCCCGGACAGGAGGCACTGACTGAAAAGGCAGAGGAACAGAGAAAAGAGTACTACTCGCTTCATGAAGCGGCGAGCCTGCTGGATATGAGTGAGCGAGACCTATACCGCATGCTCACCTATCAGGAAATCCAGGGAAAGAAAATTGGCAAGAGCTGGTTCATCCGCTACGATGATCTCCGCTCCTTGCGGTAAGATAGAACCCATTGGCCAGGCATAAGGAGGAATCGCGATGGCTTCGATCATCTCAAGGAACAACAGATATTGCGTGGTCTACTCCTACGTGGACGAGCAGGGCAACCGAAAGCAAAAATGGCAAACCTTCAAGACGCTGCCCGAGGCGAAGGCGAGAAAGACAGAGATTGAGTATAACCAGCAGCTGGGCGCCTTCACCATCCCAAACTGCACAACGGTCTCCGAGCTTCTGACGGAATATGTCTCGCTGTATGGCAAGGCGAAGTGGTCGATCTCCGCGTATACCAGCAATATGTCCCTGATCCGGCATTATATCGAGCCGCTGCTTGGAAGCGTAAAGCTCAAGGAGATCACGGCGAGAACGCTGGAGAAGTATTACCAGACGCTTCTCAAAACACCGGCCGTTCCTAAAATGACGAACAGGAAAAACAAAAAATCATCGTCTTTGGTGACGCCGGCTACCATCCGTAAGGTTCACAATCTGCTCAGAAGCGCTTTCAACCAGGCAGAAAAATGGGATTTGATCGAGAAGAATCCCGCCCGCTACGCGACCATTCCCAAGGAGGAAAGCAGGAAGCGCGACATCTGGGACGCGCAAACGCTTTTCAAGGCCATTGACTGCTGCAAGGATGACCGGCTAAAGCTCTGTATGAACGTCGCATTTGCGTGCTCCCTGCGCATCGGGGAGCTGCTGGCGCTGACGTGGGATTGCGTGGACATTTCCGAAGAAAGCATCATGGCGGGG
>OHFE01000523.1_pt1 | contig 13339 bp, 9 predicted proteins | sample 1567471 | NCBI WGS metagenome assembly OHFE01 (sample SAMEA3879513, study PRJEB24766) | human gut metagenome | biome: human-associated habitat; feature: feces | place: USA | collected 1985/1987 | reverse complement strand
GGGAACAGCTGGTCATTGGGGAACTGCATCTGCATAGCGGCATCTGTCACGGATAATTTGCCGTTATCATAGAGCTTTACCCGCTCTCCGTTAAATTCCACGAAAATAAAATTATTGCTCTGTACATAATAGCTTAAACAGATACCGATAGGTGTTACCATCATGGCATCCTTTCTGGCATTTTCCAGTTCAAATGTAATGGTCTGCATGACTTCCTGTCCCCGGATTGCCACACGTTCCTTCACGATGCCCAGCTTTTCTGCCAGCTTCTCCGTGTAACCGGGCACCATTCCACCGCCGCCTACCACGAACACGGCACTGACCGGTTTGTCCCCGTTCAGTTCTTTGATGGTATCGGATACCAGCTGGGTCATACGTTCGATCTCCGGATCCAGCAGTTCCAGCACTTCGCTGGCTTTGATGGTCTGGGGCAGTCCCATGATATCTTCGTATTCGATAGTCTCCTGGGTTCTGCATTTTCTCTTGATCTGCTCGGCCACCTCGAATTCCACGAGACAATGCTGTACCAGAATATCCGTCAGGCTGTCTCCTGCTACGGGGATCATGCCATAGGCTGTGATGGTTCCCTCTTTGGTAATGGAAATATCACTGGTGCCTGCACCCACGTCCACCAATGCCATATTTAACATACGGAACTTCTCCGGAATTGCTACCTGAATGGCAGCAATAGGCTCCAGTGTCAGATTCGCCACATGCAGGCCCGCCAGTTCTACTGCCTTATACAGACCGTCCACTACATCATCCGGCAGAAACGTGGCGATCAGATCCACTGCAATGTTTTTTGCCTTATGTCCCTCCAGATTACCCATCTGGTAGCCATTCATGTAATACCGCATGGCCGTATAACCCACACAGTAGAATTTCATATCTGTATCCGTATTGCTGTTCTGGAATTCCTCGTAAGCCTTCTCCACGCCCATGGTACACAAGGAATACACATCTTCCTGCGTGATCTCCCGGTCGCTCTCAAAGCTGTGCTCCACATAGGTAGTGACGGTACGCAGCACACGGCCTGCAGCTGCGATACATACTTCCGTAAGTTCTCTGCCCAGATCCGCTTCCAGCTGTTCCTTTACCTGGGAAATAGTCTCTCCCACCTTGCCGATGTCATGGATCTGTCCGTCCAGCATGGCTCTGGTCTCATGCTCCTTGGAGCGCTGTGCCAGCACATGGAATTTCCCACCATTTAAGTATCCTACCGTACCTACGATGCTTCTCGTACCGATATCCAGTCCGAATACCAGCTGTCCCTGTTTTTCTTTTACTCCTTCCATGAATATGCCTCCAGTTTCTGTCTGATCTGTCTGTAGCTGTCTTCCAGACTGTCACTGTTATCAATGACAAAATCACAATGCTGCCGGAATTCTTCCTCCGAAAGCTGTGATGCTATGATCTTTTCTATCTTCTCCGGTGTGTAATTGCGGCTTTCCGAAAGTCTTCTTCTGCGTACATCTTCTCTGGCGTAGATATACCACATTTCATCCACTATATGTTCATACCCGCTCTCGATCAAAAGTGCCGCTTCCACAAAAAACAGTTCCACATCGCCCTTATTCTTTGCCTCTGCCAGACGATCCGCCAGATATTTTTTTACCGCAGGATGAATGATGGCATTCACCTGTTCCAACAGTGTCGGATCTGCAAAAATCTTTGCCGCCATTGCCGGCTTATCGATCTGTCCGTCCGGCGCAAGGATTCCGTCTCCCATCAGCGCTACCAGCGCATGATAGCCTTCGGTTCCCGGTTCCTTGACTTTATGCCCGATCTCATCCGCCAGATAGATCTCACATTTATAATGCTGTCCGATATATTTTAAAATCTCTGTTTTCCCGGCACCCACACCGCCGGTAATACCTATAAAACGCATTTATTTCGCCTCATACCAGTTATTGCCCGTGTGCAGATCGATTTCCAGCGTCACCGCCAGATCTGCCGCGGACTTCATATTTTCCGTAAGAATCTCACGGACTCTTGCCTCTTCCTCCTGTGCGGTCTCAACCAACAGTTCGTCATGCACCTGCAGGATCAGACGGGATTTTAACCCTTCCTCTTTCAATGCTTTCCATACCTTGATCATGGCGATCTTGATAATATCCGCCGCCGTCCCCTGCACGGGCGTATTCATGGCGGCGCGCTTGCCGAACTCGCGCACAACCGCCTTGTCGCTCTTCAGCTCCGGCAGATACCGCCGACGCCCCATCAGCGTCAGCGCGTAGCCGTTGTGCTGCCCGTCCTCGGCGGCGCTGTCCATGAAGTGCTTCACGCCCGGATATTTCGCGAAATAGCGGTTGATGAACTCCTGCGCCTCCTGACGGCTTACGCCCGTGTTTTTCGCAAGACCAAATCCGCTGATGCCGTAAATCAAGCCGAAATTGACCGCCTTGGCGCGGGAACGGAGCGTAGAATCCACCTCATCCAGCGGCACGTCGAAGATTTCGCTGGCAGTGCGCGCGTGAACGTCCTGCCCCGTGCGGAAGGCTTCCACCAGTGCGTGGTCGCCGGAGAAGTGCGCCATCAGGCGAAGCTCAATCTGGCTGTAATCCGCGTCCAGCAGTACCCAGCCCGCGCGCGGCAGGAACGCCTGACGGATTTCCTTTCCCTCCTCCGTGCGGACGGGGATGTTCTGCAAATTCGGCTCGCTGGACGAAATGCGTCCGGTGGCGGTGGCGACTTGGTCGAAGGTGGAGTGTACGCGTCCGGTCGCGTCCGTCAGGCGCAGCAGACCCTCGACGTAGGTCGAATTGAGCTTCGTCAGCTGCCGATAGCGTAATAGCGGCGTAATGACTTCCGGCGCGATGTCCTGCAAACCTTCCAGCACTTCGGCGGAGGTGGAGTAGCCGCGCGCTGTCTTCTTGCCGTGCGGCAGCTGCAATTTATCAAACAGCACGTCGCCGAGCTGCTGGGTGCTGTTGAGGTTGAAGGTTGTTCCGCAGGCGGCGAATACCTGCTGCTTGCTCTGCTCAATTTCCTGCGTGTAGCGCTCGCCCAATTGCCGCAGGAACGCCGTATCGACGGTGAAGCCGATGTCCTCCATGCGGTACAGCACGCCGGAAAGCGGCATTTCCACGTCGCGCATGAGGTGACTCATGCCCATGCGGTCAATGTTCGCCTGCTGCCACCGGCACAGCGAGAGCATTCCGCGCGCGTCAGTGGGCAAATCACCGCACAGCGCGTCCAGACTGTAACTCTTGCGCTGCGGGTCAAGCAGGTACGCGCCAAGCTGCACGTCCCACGCATAGCCCTCCGGCATGGGGAGCTTCGCGCGGTTCAGCCGGTGCCACAGCGTTTTGCCATCGTGGATGACGGCGGGGTGCGCGGCGAGGTCGGGTGCGAGGGCGCGGAGCAGATCCTCCGGGTCAGCGCCGGGAGTGAGCAGATCGCCGCCGAGCGCCGCCTGACAGCAGGACAAATCCTGTGCCGCGCACGTCAGCACCGTGTCATCCAGCGCGATGGCAATTGGACGGGCGCTGTCTGGCAGGGCGGTGAGCCACGCGGTCAGATCAGCGCCGGAGGAAATCGGGGCAGCGTCCGCAAACGGCAGGAGCGTCAAGGGTGTTTCCTCTGCCGCGGTATCCGGCGCGGGCGCATCGTCAGGCGCTTGCAGGCGGCGGATGATGCTGTTCAGCTTCAGCTTTTCCAGCGCGGGAATCCCATGCCGGAAGTCTGGCATGGCGCACGCCTTGAGGGAGAACGAAATGGGTGCGTCGCGGCGAATCGTCGCCAGTTCGCGGCACATTTTCGCCTGATCCGCCCATGTGACGAGTTTTTCGCCGAGTTTGCCCTTCACTTCGCCCGCATGAGCGAGGATATTGTCCAGCGTCCCATACTGGTGCAGCAGGCGCACGGCGGTTTTGTCGCCAACGCCGGGGATGCCGGGGATATTGTCGCTGCTGTCTCCCGCCAGCCCCTTCCAGTCCACCACCTGCTCCGGCGAGAAACCATACACTTCGTACACCATGGCGGGTGTAAAGTGCGTCGTTTCGCTGATGCCCTTGCGGGTGAACAGCACCTGCGTCGTATCGGACACCAGTTGGAGCGCGTCGCGGTCGCCGGTCAGAATGACGGGGCTGACCCCGGCGTCCTCACCCAGTTTGGACAGCGTGCCGAGCAGATCGTCCGCCTCCCAGCCTTGCAGGGAGAAAACCTGGATGCCCATTTCCGGCAGCAGCGTCCGAATGGTGGCGAACTGCTGGCGCAATTCATCCGGCGTTGCGGCGCGTCCCGCTTTGTAGTCAGGATATGCCGTGTGGCGGAACGTCGGCGCGTGTTCATCGAAGCAGACCGCGAGATAGCGGGCGTTTTCGTCTGAAATCGCTTTGAGCATCATGGTCAGGAAGCCGTAAATCGCATTGGTGTAAACGCCGCCCGCGTCCATCAGCGGGAGGGCGTGGAAAGCCCGGTGCAGCAGGCTGTTGCCGTCAATCATGAGGAAGGTGTCTTTCATGGGGATTCTCCTCCTATCTCCTTCAATTGTACCTTCCCGAATGAAACTTGTCAACCGCCGCATATCCTTTCCCCGGAAAGGCAGGGACGAAAATGCGGATTTTGCTGGCAGGGATGATGGCGCTGCTGCTCCTGCGCGCGCCGGAGACGATGGCGGCGGCGGAAGCGGCATGTGCGCTGTTCGTGCGCAGCGTGATGCCGGGGCTGTTCCCGTACTTGACGCTGTCGCAGATGCTGGTGAGCCGATGCGGACGCGACATGCAGCCCGGTATGCTGATGCTGCTGGGCTGGTGCGGCGGTTCGCCGACGGGTGCGCGGCTGCTGGCGATGCAGGGCAGCCGTCCGCACCGGGAACAGAAGGCGCTGGCGGTCTCCTGCGCGACGATGAGCCCGATGTTCCTGCTGGGGACAATCGGAAGCTGGCTGAACAGCCGAATCGCGGGGGCAATTGTGCTGCTGAGCGTGCTGGCGGGCGGCTGCTGCGCGGGGCGACTGGCGAAACGGTGGACGAGGGTTACATCCGCTGAAAAAGTGCCAGAGGCAGCAATGTCCCCTGTCTCCTTCGCACGCGCGGTGGAGGACAGCGCCCGAACCATGCTCCTTGTCTGCGGCACGATGACGATGCTTCGCGTCTTTGCGACGCTGACGGACTTCCTGCCTGATGCGATGCGTCTCCCGCTGACGACGCTGCTGGAAGTCACGACGGGCGCGGTGACGATCGCAAACCTGCCGGCACCTCTGCCTTTGCGGATTGCGCTCCTGTCCGCAGCGACGGGTTTCGGCGGCTGCGCGGTCATCATGCAGAACCGCGCGCTGTACCCGCAAGGATTGATGCGGCTGGGTGAACAGCTGGCGTGGCAGGCGCTGCACGGCGTGATTTCGGGGGCATTGGCGCTGGGAATCGCGCTGCTGGTGCTGAGCGCGGGCGGAAATTTGTAACAGAAAATTTGTGATGGATAGCTGAAAGAATCCGGATTACAGCTTGTCAACTGGGGAAAAAGCAAGTATAATATATTCTGCGGAGTTCTGCGAAATTCTCCGCATCAGCAAAAAAAGAAACCCGTCGGCTTCGGCGGAATTGAAGGAGTACCCAGAAAAAATGAAAAAACAAAATGCAGCGATTTGGTGCGCCCTGCTGCTGATTGCCTTGCCCATTGCAGTGCTGCTGCTTGTGCCGTCGCCTTCCGCGCGGATTGTGGACGTGGTGCAGCCGCTGATGAAGTCAGAAGAGATTGATTATTGGAATCCCGACATCTTCTTCCTGACGAAATACGGCTTGACCGCTGCTGTCAGCGCTCTGTGCGGTTTGGTGCTGACGCTGCTCGCGCAAGTGCCTCCCGCTGGACACCCGCGCGGCGATTTGCACGGTTGGCGGCTTTGGCGCGCTGGTGGGCGCACGCGTGCTGTATATGCTTGCCCGGTATTCGTACATCATGGTTGATTTGGGCGGCAGCTCGTTCTTCTGGCAGTTCTGGCAGGGCGGTTATACGCTCTATGGCGGCATCCTCGGCGGCATGGGCGCGATTGCGCTGTATGCGAAACTGACGAAGCAGAAAGCGCTGCCTCTGCTGGACGCGGTGACGCCCGGCGCGCTGCTGGCGCTGTGCGGTCTGCGCCTTGCCGAGGGTTTCACGGGGCAGGGCTTCAGCAAACAGATGGACGATATCTGCTGGTACTTCCTGCCTTTCCAGAATGAGGACGGGCAGATGCTGGTTTGGGCATATGAAGCCATCGTTGCGGCAGTCGCGCTCGTGATTGTGCTGGTGCAAGGGCGCAGGCAGAAAATCGCCGGGCGGACGCTGGAAACCGGGCTGACCATCATCAGCGTGATGCAGGTGCTGCTCGATTCGTGGCGCGCGGATGAGCTTATCCGCTTCGGCTTTGTCCGCCTGAATATGCTCATGGCGGCGCTGACGCTGGCGGTGCTGCTGGCATCACGCCTGACCCGCTGCATCCGCCGGGATGGGCTGAAAAGAATCAGCATTGCGCGCATCGTGATGCTGCTGGCCGGCGCGGGTGTGTGCATCGCCGTGGAATTTGCGCTGGACAAGTCTGCCATCAACAACGGAATACTTTATGGGGTGATGATGCTCGCGCTTGTGCCGATGTTCATCGCCGTGCTGCTGGATGACGGCCGCATTCAGACCGCCGAAGAAAGGAAATAAGCCATGCAGGTGACGCAACCGAACGAATTTTACAAGGGTCTGCCGAAAGAGGACGTATTCTTCGTCAAGGACGACCAGAACAACCCCGTCGGCGAGGGATTCCTGATTTATCAGTATCAGCCGACGATTTTCCCTTCGCGCCCGGTCAACATCTATTTCAGCATGACCAGCAAGCCGGAAGGCGAATACTGGCTCGGCTGTACACAGCCGTGGATGTGCAGGACGAGCGCCAATTGGCGTTTTATGAGCACAACGGCTTCAAGATGGATTACACCGAGGATTTGGTGCGCCTGAACGACCCTGACGAAGTGCCGCAGCTGTTCAACTGCTCGTGCATCACGCTTCCGCTCAACACCGTGCAGGAGCAGATGGATTTGGTGTCGCGGATGCGCGGCGCCGGGTTCAGCTACTTTGACCACGGCTTCCTGCTTCAGCAGATGAATCGGCAGAATTTCGCCGCGCTGGGCATCCTGTATGGGTCGAATCTGGTTGGTGCGTGCGTCGCCGCGGGGCAGTACACGTCGGCGGAGGTTATGGGGCTGTATATCGTGCCGGAGTTCCAGCGCAAGGGCTTGGGCACGCGTTTGCTCCAGCAGACGAAACAGGCGCTGGCGAGCACGGGCGTGACGGATTTGACGATGCGGGTGATGAGCGACAGCGAGCCGCAGGTGCGCTTGGTGCAGCGGTTCCGTGCGGAATTGGTGGAACACACGAGTGTGTTCCCCTCAATGCAGATTTAAGAGGGGCGTGGCGATTGCTCTCTTGAATGGCTTCGCGGTGTACGCTTTTGTGACATTATGGTCATGTTGCAGGGGGAATCGCCTCTGCGGAGGCGAAATCCCTGCATCAACACGCGCATACAGCAGGAAAATGCGCACAACTTAAATCGCGCAAGGAGAAGACAAAATGGGCATCGTGTCGCTGAAAGACTACCGATGGGATGGCAGCAAGAAGCTCGAATTGAAGGACGCGGAGACGGGCGCGCCGGAGTTCGTGGATAAAAAGACGCTCAAGGCGCAAACGATGGAGAACCTTGCGGAAGCGGCGGCACTGCAGGATAAACTCTATGCGCAGGGGCGCGAGGGTATCCTGATTGCCATTCAGGCGCGTGACGCGGCGGGCAAGGATAGCCTCATCAAGAAGGTGTTTGGGCAGCTGAACCCGGCGGCGCTGGAAGTCGCGGCATTCAAAGCGCCCAGCAAGGAAGAACTCAGCCATGATTACCTCTGGCGCATCATCCGCACCGTTCCACCGCGCGGGAAAATCGGCGTGATGAACCGCAGCCACTACGAGGACGTTCTCGTGACGCGTGTGCACCACATGGAGAAGGGCTATGCCATGCCGCCGCGCGTGACGGATGACCCGGATTTCTACCCCAAGCGTTATCGGCAGATTTGCAATTGGGAACAGTACCTTTACGAGAACGGATACCGCGTCGTCAAGGTGTACCTGAACGTCAGCTGTGACGAGCAGAAGCGCCGCTTCCTTGACAGGCTGGAACGCGAAGATAAGCACTGGAAGCTCTCGGTGGATGACATGCGCGAACGCTGCCTGTGGAAGCAGTATGACGAAGCGTTCGAGGATGCCATCAATGCGACCGCGACGAAGGAAGCCCCATGGTACGTCCTTCCGGCGGATGACAAGTGGTTCACGCGCTACCTGATGAGCGAAATTCTGCTGGATGTGCTGATGGATGTGAACCCGGATTATCCGCCGCTTGATCCGGCGGAAGCCGCGAAAGTTCCGACAATTCTGGCAGAGCTGGAGAATGGCGAATAATCAGCACAAAGTGTATTTTTTGTGGATTTCAAGGGAGAAATATGGAAGTACACATTTTGGTGTGTGCAAACCGGGTTGATTTTATGGGAAAGGCGCGGTATGATGAAGGACGTGCAGGGCGCAATGCCTTGCACGCAACGCCCGAAGGCAGATGCCTGAAATACAAAAGCATACAGCAATACGCCTTATGCGGCTCCTGCACAACGCCGTAGATTTCTCTCTTCCATGCTTCCCCGTCTACCCGATTCGTGGGCTGACGGAGATTCTTTTACTTATAAGCAACACCGCACAACTCGGCGGTGCGTCGGGCGATGCCTTTTCCGCACTGGGAATAGTATAAAGGCACCACCGCACAATTCGGCGGCGCGTCTGGCGATGTCTTTTCCGCCATCTGCGGCATGCAAATTCCTCGATTTACCTCCAGTAAACCTTCGAAATTTGCATTTGCATCTGACGAAAAATTCATTCGTCAGCCGATCACCTCATTTGTGCGGTGTTACCAAAAATCATGTTTTTAAGCAATCGCATCCGATTTGAACAAAAACCCACGACTTTTCCTGCAAAAGCAAGAGGATTTTTCGCGGTTGATGGCGAATTAAAACGATTCGGACTGCACCTCGCTGTGGAAAAAACGGCAGAGCGTGCAGAACGGAAAACCAATCATTTTCCGGGCGTTTTCGCTGGTGGTGGCGGCGGAAAGCCCGACGGACGAGGTACTGGAATGGAAACAAACACCTATTATTATGCGGGCATTGACATCGGTTCTACCACCGTCAAGCTGGTGCTGCTGAACGAAGCGGGAGAAATGGTCTGGGGCGAATATCGCCGCCACTGCGCGCACACGCAGGAGACACTGGCGGAGATGATGCGGGAAGCGCGGAAGAAACTCGGCGCGTGCCGCGTGAAGGTGCGCATGACCGGATCGGGCGCAATTTCGCTGGCGGAAGCGCTGCGCGTCGGGTTCGTACAGGAGGTCGTTGCGGTGGCGGAAGCGCTGCAGAAGGCCGCACCGCAGACCGACGTCGCCATCGAATTGGGCGGCGAGGACGCGAAGATTATCTATTTCACCGGCGGATTGGAAGAGCGCATGAACGGCGTGTGCGCGGGCGGCACGGGGTCTTTTATCGACCAGATGGCGGCGCTGCTGAAAACTGATGCGCCCGGCTTGAACGAACTGGCAAAGCACTATCATGAGCTGTATCCCATTGCGGCGCGCTGCGGCGTGTTTGCCAAGAGCGACATTCAGCCGCTGATTAACGAGGGCGCGGCGCGTGAGGACCTGGCGGCGTCGATTTTTCAGGCGGTTGTGAACCAGACGATTTCCGGGCTGGCGTGCGGCAAGCCGATTCGCGGGCATGTGGCGTTCTTGGGCGGGCCGCTGCACTTCCTGTCCGAACTGCGGCAGGCGTTTGTCCGTACCCTGCACCTGACGGAGGAAACGGCGATTGTGCCGGAAAATTCGCACCTTTTTGCGGCGACGGGCGCGGCGATGGCGGCGCTTTCGGACGGCGAGGACGAAGCTGTGCCGATGGACAGCCTGCTCGAACGCCTCGAACACGGCGTGATGCTGACCTTCGGCTTGAAGCACCTGCCGTCGCTGTTCCGCAATCAGGAGGAATATGCGGCGTTCAACCGCCGCCACGCACAGGCGAAGGTGCAGCGCGGTGATTTGGCAACGTATTCCGGCAAGTGCTATCTGGGCATTGACGCGGGCTCGACGACGACGAAAGTCGCGCTGATTGGCGAAAAGGGTGAATTGCTGTACAGCTACTACGCGGGCAATTCCGGCAGCCCGATTGAGACGGCGCGTACGGCGATGCGCGAACTGATGGAGAAGATGCCCGACACGGCGGTGATTGCGCGCTCCTGCTCTACCGGCTACGGCGAAAGCCTGCTGAAATCGGCGTTCCGGCTTGATGACGGCGAGGTGGAGGCGATTGCGCACTGCACCGCGGCGGCGTTCTTTGACCCGAAAGTGGACTGTGTGCTGGATATCGGCGGGCAGGACATGAAGTGCATCAAGCTGAAAAACGGCTCGGTGGACACGATTCTGCTGAATGAAGCGTGTTCGTCCGGCTGCGGCAGCTTCTTGGAGAACTTCGCAAACTCGATGGGCTACACGGCGGAAGGATTCGCGGCGGAAGCCCTCTTCGCGCCCGCCCCGGTTGATTTGGGAACGCGCTGCACCGTGTTCATGAACTCCAACGTCAAGCAGGCGCAGAAGCAGGGCGCGACGATACAGGACATCAGCGCGGGTCTGGCGTGTTCGGTCATCAAGAATGCGCTGTTCAAGGTCATCAAACTCGCTGATCCGAAGGAACTGGGGCAGCATATCGTCGTGCAGGGCGGCACGTTCCACAACAAGGCGGTGCTGCGCGCGTTCGAGCAGCTTGCGGGCGTGGAAGCCGTCTGCCCGGATATTTCCGGCATGATGGGCGCGTTCGGTGCGGCGCTGATTGCGCGAGACCGGGCATCGGGCAGCGATACACCCTCCTCTACCCTGCCGACTCAGGACATTCTGGGCTTGCAGTGGCAGACGCGGACGGCGCGCTGTCAGGGCTGCACGAACCACTGTATGCTGACGGTCAGCCTCTTCCCCGGCGGACGGCGGCACATCACAGGCAACCGCTGCGAAAAGGGGCTGGGCAAAACCGCAACGGGCGAAAAAGGCCCGAACGTGATGGCGTACAAGCTCAAGCGCATGTTTGACTATCAGCCGCTGACCGCTGAACAAGCCACGCGCGGCGAACTGGGCATTCCCCGCGTGCTGAACATGTATGAGAACTTCCCGTTCTGGATGACGCTGCTGACGAAGCTGGGCTTCCGGGTGGTGCTGTCTCCCGCGTCCAGCCGCGCAATCTACGAGAAGGGCATGGAGTCCATCCCGTCGGAAAGCGAGTGCTATCCGGCGAAGATGGCGCACGGGCATGTGCAGTGGCTGATTGATCAGGGCGTCGGGACAATCTTCTATCCGAGCGTGTTTTACGAGCGGCAGGAGGATATGAAGACCCAGAATCACTTCAACTGCCCGATGGTCGTGGCGAATCCGGAGAATATCGCCAACAACGTCGAGGATGTGACCGAAGGGCGCGTGCGGATGCTTAAACCGTTCCTCGCGCTGACCAGCGAAAAGACGGCGGCGGATGCGCTCGTGCGCTTCTTCCGCAAGACCTTCAATATTCCGGAGCAGGAGGTGCGCGACGCGGTTCACGCGGGCTGGGACGAGCAGCAGTGTGCCAAGACCGACGTGCGCGCCGAGGGTCTGAAGGTGCTGCAATGGATGGAGGAAAACCATCGGAAGGGCATCGTGCTGGCGGGTCGCCCGTACCACGTTGACCCGGAAATTAACCACGGAATGCCGGAGCTGATTGCCTCCTATGGGCTGGCGGTGCTGACTGAGGACAGCATCCCCGCGTCCTTCCATGGCGAGCATCCCCTGCGCGTGAGCGACCAGTGGGTGTACCATTCCCGCCTGTATGTGGCGGCGCAGTTTGTCAGCCAGCGGGATGATTTGGAGCTGATTCAGCTCAACTCCTTCGGCTGCGGGCTGGACGCCGTGACGACCGATCAGGTGGCGGAAATTCTGGAACGCTGCGGCAAGCTCTATACGCTCATCAAGATTGACGAGGTGAACTCGCTGGGCGCGGCGCGCATCCGCGTGCGGTCGCTGCTGGCGGCGATGGCGCAGCGCGAAAAGCGCGGCATCGTGGCGCATCCTGTGCCCGCGACGTATCATCGCGTGGAATATACCCGCGACATGCAGAAGAAGGGCTACACCATTCTTGCGCCGAACATGTCACCGATTCATTTCCGTCTGCTTCAGCCGGTGCTGGAGAAGCACGGGTATCACATCGTCATGCTGGAAAACGATACACGCTCCGCGATTGATACGGGCCTCAAATTCGTCAACAACGACGCCTGCTATCCGTCCATCATCACCGTCGGGCAGATGATGGAAGCCGTGCTGTCCGGCAAGTACGACACCGATCGCCTTGCCCTTGCTATGACGCAGACGGGCGGCTGCTGCCGCGCAAGCAACTACGTCGGTTTCATCCGCCGCGCGCTGGCGAAAGCCGGACTGGGGCATATCCCGGTTATCTCCATTAACGCCAACGGCATGGAAACGAACGAGGGCTTCCACTTCACCCTGCCGATGCTCATCGGCGCGGCGCAGGCGATTGTTTTCGGCGATTTGCTGATGCGCTGCCTGTATCGGGTGCGCCCCTACGAAATCGAGGCGGGAAGCGCCAACCGGCTGGCGGAAACATGGTCGCAGAAGATCATCGACCATCTGGTGAACGGCACGGGACGCTACGGCGACCTCTGCCAGCAGTTAGTGGACGACTTTGACCATCTGCCGATTCACGAGGACATGAAGAAGCCGCGCGTGGGCATCGTCGGCGAAATTCTGGTGAAGTATATGCCCGTGGCGAACAACCACTTGGTGGATCTGCTGGAAGAAGAGGGCGCGGAAGCCGTTGTGCCCGACCTGATGGACTTCATGAACTACTCCGTCTACAACGGCAAGTTCAAACACGAGTATCTGGGCAAGGGCTGGACAAGCGAGGCGAGCGCGGTACTGGGCGTGAAGGGCATTCGCGCGCTGCGGCGCCCCGCGTTGAAGGCTTTGGAAAAGTCCAAGCGCTTTGAACCGCCGATGCATATTGAGCAGATTGCGGAGCTGTCCGACCCATTCCTTTCGCAGGGCAATCAGTACGGCGAAGGGTGGTTCCTGACGGGCGAAATGGCGGAACTGCTGCTGACGGGCGTGCCGAATATCGTGTGCATTCAGCCGTTTGCGTGCCTGCCGAACCATGTGGTGGGCAAGGGGGTCATCAAGCAGCTGCGGAAGAAGTATCCGCAGGCGAATATCTGCGCGGTGGACTTTGACCCCGGCGCGAGTGAGGTAAATCAGCTCAATCGCGTGAAGC
>OHFE01000520.1_pt1 | contig 13434 bp, 11 predicted proteins | sample 1567471 | NCBI WGS metagenome assembly OHFE01 (sample SAMEA3879513, study PRJEB24766) | human gut metagenome | biome: human-associated habitat; feature: feces | place: USA | collected 1985/1987 | reverse complement strand
GGTTTTAACATCCGGCAAATATAGGTAAAAAATTCAGAACCGTTAAATTTTCAGCCACTTTTGCTATGCGGAAATCGCTTTTTCTTGTTGCCCTGTTTTTGATTGCGACACTCTCTTTCAACGGAGTTGCCGCGCAGAATATTGCACAGGGCGTGCGGGTCGTCGTAATCGATGCCGGGCACGGGGGGCCGAAGTTTCCGGGAGCTCATTACAGAGGCGTTTATGAGAAAGATCTCAACCTTCAGATCGCTCTGAAGCTCGGGGCCTTGATCGAGAAGGAGATCCCCCAGTTGAAAGTGGTTTACACGCGTAAGACGGACAAGCAGTTTTCCGAAAGTCTGACCCAGGATTTGCAGGCTCGGGCCGATATCGCCAACAGGGCGGCGACCTGTTCATTTCGATCCATACCAATGCTGCGGCATCGGCGTCGGCACGGGGAGTCGAGACCCTGATTATGGGTGAGAGTCCGCTGGAGAAGAACGCCAACGAGCGGGCCCTCTATTATAACAACCAGGAGGAGCTGCTCGATATGTCGAACGAGAAGACGGCGGCGATCGTTCGGGCTTATATCCAGAACCTGCAGTTCACCTATGGTGAATACAGCGAAGCGATGGCCCGTCTGGTGCAGAAACATTACGTCAAGTCCGGGCGGCACAATCGCGGTGTGAAGCGACAGCCGCTCAAAGTGCTCTACGCTACCGATATGCCCGGTATCCTGACCGAGATAGGTTTCCTTTCCAATTCGGAGGAGTACGCTTATATGAATTCGGCGAAGGGGCAGGCTCAAATCGCACGTGCGCTGTGCGATGCGGTGAAGGATTACGTCGCTTTCGTTCGGGGTGCGCTGCTTGTCGATGACGATGCCATTTACGAACAGGCCGATGCCGATGTCGCAGAGCCGGCTTCGGCTGCCGCTTCGGACAAAGCGGATAAGGGTAGTGTCAAAACCGGGAAAGCCGAACAGGAGAAGACGTTTTATGCCGTGCAGTTGATCGCCAGCGCCAAGCGCGTGCCGCCCAAGGACCGGCAGTTCAAAAGTTACCGGGGAAAAGTCACGGAGTTCGTTACCGGCGGCCGGTTCAGGTATAAGTATTGTGTGGGGCGTTTCGATACCCGCAAGCAGGCCGAAGCCAAGTTGGCCGAGGTGCGCAGGGAGTTCCGCGATGCGTTCGTGGTGAGTTGTCGGGGCGACCGGATCGTACAGTAAATAAAACGAAAAAAACAGGTATATGAGAAGAGAAGTTAAGATCGGCATTTTCGCCGTGCTGATGATCGGCGCCCTCTGGGCGGGTATCCGCTTTCTGAAGGGGTTCGACATCTTCAGTCGCAACGCGGTCTATTATGCCGCTTACGACCAGGTCGATGGCGTGCAGAACGCTTCGCCGATTCTGATCCGGGGCGTGAAGGTGGGAGCCGTGACGGATATTTCGTTCGATCCTTCGATCGGTAACGAGGTCGTACTTCAACTGACGATCCAGCGGAAATACCGGATTCCGTCCAATTCCGAAGCCCGGATCTACAGCAACAGCATCATGGGCGCCAAAGCGATCGAAATCGCTCTGGGCGATGCCGGGACCTACCTGCAATCCGGGGACACCCTCTGTTCGAGCCGCAGCAAGGGCCTGATGGATATGGCGGGTTCGGAACTCGAATTTTTCAAGCAGAAGATGTCGCAGGTCGTGGGGGATTTGAGCCGCACGATGGATAACCTGAATCTGATTATGGAGCAGAACGCCGCGAATATCGAAGGTACGATGTCGCACCTGAATTCGATTACGGGCAGCGTAAACGGTATGTTGCTGTCGCAGCGTGCGAATCTGGAGAGCGCCGTAGCGAATTTGACCCGTTTTTCGGAGATGCTCGGCGAGAACTCTCCGCGTATGGACAGTATTATCCTGAATTTAAGCAATTTTACCGACCAAATACAGCGTGAGAATCTGGCCGGGGCGCTCGATTCGACTCTGATGAACCTCAATGCGATCTTGGCCCGTGTCAATGCCGGGGAGGGGACTGTCGGGCAGCTCGTCAGCGATCCCCGTCTGTACGAATCGCTCAACGAGGCGACTGCGAACTTGGCGTCGCTGCTGGCCAACTTGCAGGCCCATCCTGCTCGTTACGTCCATTTCTCGCTGTTCGGCCGCGATCCCGAAAAGGCCGACCGCAAGCAGCAGAAAAAAGAGGCGAAACATGCCCGGCGCGATTCGCTCAAGGCCCTGAAAGCGGCCCGATAGTTTCGAATGTTTTCTCTGTGCGATGATCTATCCGGCGAACTTTGAACAGAAAGTCGGTTTCGACCGGCTGCGTGAGCAGGTCGCGGCGCTGTGTACGATTCGCGGCGGCCGGGAAAGGTTGTGCGCCGAACAATTCAGCACTTCGCAGGCCGATGTCGAGCGGCGGCTGGCGCTGGCGGACGAGATGCGCCGTCTGCTGGAGATGGAACGGGACTTTCCGGACGACGAGTTCGTCGATGTCGATTATATCCTTTCCAAACTGAAGATCGAAGGCAGTTTCCTCGAAGTCGAGGAGGTCGTGTTGCTGCGCCGGGCGCTGGCTTCGGCGGGGGCGATCGCCGGTTTTATCCTGGGGCGCGGTGAGGAGCTATATCCCGAACTGCGGCTCCGCAGCCGGGGGATCGAGGCTTTCCCGGAGATCGTTCGGGCGATCGACGGTATCGTCGATCAGTACGGCAAGATCCGGGACGACGCTTCGCCGGAGTTGCAGCAGATCCGGCGGATGATCCGCGAGCGGGAGGGGCAGGCCGCCAAACGCCTGCAGCAGGTGTTGTCGAATGCCAAGAAAGCCGGTATCGTGGAGGCCGACGCGATGCTCTCGATCCGCGACGGCCGGGCGGTGATTCCGGTCGCAGCGGCCAATAAACGCAAGTTGCAGGGTTTCATCCACGACGAATCGGCCACGGGCAAGACCTTCTACGTCGAGCCGGTCGAGGTCGTCGAAATCAATAACGAACTCAAGGAGCTGGAGTACGCCGAGCGGCGCGAGATCGTGCGGATCCTCTCGGCCTTCACCGACTCGATTCGCCCCGAAGCGGATCGGATCGCGCTGATTGGCGACTATCTTTCGGATCTGGATATGATCCGTGCCAAAGCCCGCTGGGCCGTTGCCAACGGAGCGGTGAAGCCGATCGTTTCGACGGACGACCGGCTGGTGCTGCGCAATGCGCGGCATCCCTTGTTGCAGCAGACGCTCCGGGCGCAGGGCAAGCAGGTGGTGCCGCTCGATCTGCAACTCGACAAACGGCGTCATATCCTGGTGATTTCGGGGCCGAATGCCGGCGGCAAGTCGGTGTGTCTGAAAACTACGGGCATCATCCAATATATGTTCCAGTGCGGATTCCTGGTTCCGGCATCGGAGAATTCGGAGCTGCCCCTGTTCCGCAACCTAATGATCGACATCGGGGACGAGCAGTCGATCGACGACGATCTTTCGACCTATTCGTCGCACCTGCTCAATATGAAGAACATGCTCGCCGGAGCTTCGAACCGGACGCTGGTGCTTATCGACGAGTTCGGTTCGGGTACGGAGCCTATCATCGGCGGGGCGATCGCGGAGTCGATCCTCGAACGGCTCCGCAGTAAAGGCTGTTACGGGGTGATTACGACCCACTATGCCAACATTAAGTATTATGCGTCGAACACCGAGGGAATCGCCAACGGAGCGATGATGTTCGACGTGCAGAATATCCGGCCGCTGTTTCGGCTCGAGATCGGCAAGCCGGGCAGTTCGTTCGCGGTGGAGATCGCCCGCAAGATCGGGTTGCCGGAGGATATTATCCGCGATGCGGGCGAAAAGGCCGGCAGCGATCATATCAACCTCGAGAAACAGTTGCGTGAAATCGCCCGTGACAAACATTACTGGGAGCAGAAGCGCGACCGCATCCGGATCGCCGACCGCAAGGTCGAGGAGCTGGAACAGACCTATGCCGACCAGCTTTCGCGCATCCGGCAGGAGCGCTCGGAAATCTTGAAAAAGGCCAAGGAGGAGGCGCAGCGGATGATCGCCGACGCCAACCGTCAGATTGAGAATACGATTCGGACGATCCGCGAAGCGCAGGCCGAGAAGGAGCTTACCCAGTTGGCCCGTAAGGAGTTGAACGATTTTCGGGACAGGGTGGAGAGGACGGATGCAGCGGATGCGGCGCACGACGAACGGGTGGCCCGCGAAATGGAGAAACTCGAACGCCGCCGCCAGCGTCGTGCCGAGCGCAGACAGCAGGCCGGCGAGACTCCGGAGGTCGCACAGCCTGCCGTGCCGGAGAAACCCCGCGAGGCGGAGGTCGGCTCGAAGGTGAAGATCGCCGGGCAGGACATTCCCGGCGTGGTGCTTTCGATCAAGGGCCGGAAGGCGCAGGTGGCATTCGGACAGATTCTTACGACGGTGGATAGAAGTTCGCTCGTCGTGATCTCGGGCGCCGAATTCAAGCAGGCGACCAGGCCCGTGCAGCCGCGCACGGTGGTATCGGTCGATGTGTCGGCCCGCAAGCTCAATTTCAAGGATCATATCGATGTGCGGGGCCTGCGTGCCGCCGAAGCATTGGAGGAGGTGCGGGATTTTATCGACGACGCGATCATGGTTGGCGTCGGTACGGTCACGATCCTGCACGGCAAGGGGACGGGGGCGCTCAAGGAGGAGATCCGCCGTTATCTGCGCACGGTGCCGGAGGTCGAACGGGCTGCGGACGAACACGCCGACCGGGGCGGAGCGGGGATTACGGTGGTGACTCTGCGTATGGATTGACGGCAGTTATGTAAAGGAAAGATACGACATGAAATACATGTTATCGGAAATCGCCCGCATTTGCGGGGGCGAACTCATCGGGGAGGATTTGCCGGTGGCACGGGTGCTTACCGACAGCCGCAACTGTTCGTTCGGCGAGGAGCCGCTGTTCGTGGCCATGAAAGGTACCAATCACGACTCCCACGCCTTTATTGGCGAGATGGTTCGCCGGGATGTGAAGGCATTTCTTGCGGAGCGGAAGACGCAACTTCCGGCCGGTTGCGGCTGCGTGGTGGTTCCGAGCGCCATCGCTGCCCTCCAACAGCTTGCGGCCCATCACCGGACTCGGTTCAAGGGGCGCGTGGTCGGTATCACGGGTTCGAACGGGAAGACCGTGGTCAAGGAATGGATCGCCCAGCAGATTCCTGCCGGCGTCAAATATTTCCGGTCGCCGAAAAGTTATAATTCGCAGTTGGGCGTGGCGCTCTCGCTGCTGATGATCGAAGGGGACGAGGAGTTGGCGTTGATCGAAGCGGGGATCTCCTGTCCCGGGGAGATGGTGCGTCTGGAGCGGATGATCCGCCCCGATACGGTGATTTTCACTTCGATCGGCGAGGCGCACCAGGAAAATTTCACCTCGCTCGAGGAGAAGAGTGCCGAAAAGTTGGTGTTGGCGAAGGGAGCGCGAACCATTATTTATCATGGTGGCTCCTCCCTGCTCGAACGGATGATCCGCACGTTATACGGCGGCCGGCAGTTGCAGGACGCTGCGGAATATCCGCTGCCGGAGCAGTTGCCCGCAGGGGTTCTGGAGAGCGGGGCCGGGCGTGTCGATGCCCAGTTGGTCGGGGCGTTCTGTCGGGTGATGGGCTTTCCCGACCCCGATTTCGGCCGGATTCGGCCCGTGGCGATGCGCCTCGAGTTGAAGGAGGGAATCAACGGTTCGCTGCTGATCGACGACGCTTACAATTCGGACATCAACTCCCTCTCCATTGCGCTCGACTACCTGCATAATATGGCCGCCGGCCGTCCCATGACACTTATTCTTTCGGATATCGAGCAGAGCGGCGTCGAGGACGGAGTGCTTTACGGCGAAGTGGCCCGTCTGGTGGCCGCCGCCGGAGTGAGCCGTCTGATCGGCGTGGGAGACCGTATTCGAAATGCCGGGGCGAATTTCGCCTGCGACAGCGCCTTTTACCGCACGACCGACGAGCTGCTGCGCAACCTGCGCCGCGACGATGTGGCCGGGCGCGTGGTGCTCATCAAGGGCAGCCGTGACAGCCACTTCGAGCGGGTGAGTCATGCGCTCGAACGCAAGAGCCATACGACGGTATTGGAGGTCGATCTCGATGCCATGATCCACAACCTGAATTATTTCCGTGCGCGGCTCCGTCCCGGGGTGCGGCTCGTGGCGATGGTCAAGGCGGCCAGCTACGGCGCCGGGGATTTCGAGGTGGCCCAGATGCTCCAGCATCAGGGGGTCAATTACCTGGCCGTAGCTTTCGCCGACGAAGGGGTGCTGCTCCGCGAGCGGGGAATTAGAATGCCGATCGTCGTTCTGAATGCCGACGAGGGCAGTTTCGATCTGATGGTCGCTCACCGGCTGGAGCCCGAAATATACAATTTCCGTTCGCTGGCGTTTTTTTCGAAAGCCGTCGAACGGGTCGGAGAGGAGAGTTACCCGATCCATATCAAGCTCGATACGGGCATGCACCGGTTGGGTTTTATGGAAGGGGAGTTGGATATGCTGACCGAAACGCTGGGCGAAACTCCGTCGGTGAAGGTCGCTACGATCTTTTCGCACCTGAACTGTTCCGATATGCCCCAGGAGGATCGTTATACGCGGGAGCAGATCGCCCGTTTCGACCGTATGAGCGGCCGTCTGGCTGCGGCGCTTCCCTATCCGGTGCTTCGCCATACGGCCAATTCGGCGGCGATCGAGCGTTTCCCCGAGGCGCAGTTCGACATGTGCCGCCTCGGGCTGGGGCTTTACGGCTTCGGCTGGGAGCACAATGCGGGCCTGCGCCCGGTTTCGGCGCTCAAAACCCGCATCGTGCAGATCAAGCGTCTCGAAGCGGGCGACGCCGTGGGCTACGGGCGCGCCGGGAAATTGCTGCGGCCGACCGTGACGGCGACCGTGCCGATCGGTTACGCCGACGGGCTGGACCGTCATCTGGGGTGCGGCCGGTGGTCGATGCTGGTCGCGGGGCGGCCCGCGCCGATCGTGGGCCGCGTCTGCATGGACAGTTGTATGATCGACGTGACCGACATTCCCGGCGTGGAGGAGGGGGACGAGGTGGTGATCTTCTCCGCGGTGCCGGGCAATACGCCCGAAGATATGGCCCGCGTACTCGATACGATCCCTTACGAGGTGATGACCTCCGTGTCGGGCCGTGTGAAACGGATTTACAGCAAAGAGTAAAAAAGAGAATCCCGACGGAGCCGGATGCCGGGGCGGTGGCAGAGGCGGGGTTTTCGATAAATGGAATGAAGATATGTCGCAGGAACGAAAACCGGGACAGCCGGGTACGCTTTACCTGATTCCGTGTCCGATCGCCGAGGATACGCCCGTGTGGGACGTGCTGCCGGCGGCGAACCGGGCCGTGATCGACTCGCTGGATTATTTCATCGTGGAGAATGTCCGCTCGGCGCGGCGTTTTCTGTCGAAGGCGGGCTTCGGCCGTCCGATCGACAGCCTGGAGTTCCGGGAGCTGAACGAGCATACGACCGATGCCCGGGCTGTGGACGAGATGGTGCGTCCGATTCTTGCGGGGCGTTCTGCCGGAGTGATCTCCGAGGCGGGTGTGGCCGATCCCGGGGCCCTGGCGGTGGCCCGGTGTCACCGGCTCGGAATCCGCGTGGTGCCTTTGATCGGTCCTTCGTCGATCATCCTGGCAGTGATGGCGTCGGGGTTGAACGGACAGTCGTTCGCCTTCAACGGCTATCTGCCGGTCAAACCGCCCGAACGGGCCCGGGCGATCCGGACGCTGGAACGGCGTGCGACCGGCGAGAGGCAGTCGCAGGTTTTTATCGAGGCTCCTTACCGGAATGCGAAGCTGCTCGGGCAGTTGCTCGAGGTATGCGCCCCCGATACGCGGCTTACGCTGGCCGTCGATATTACCTCGCCGCAGGAGTATATCCGCACGCTGACGGTTCGTGAGTGGCGCTCGGCCCTGCTGCCGGAAATGGATAAACGGCCTGCAATTTTCATTTTGGGCTGATGCTTCTGCCGGTTGGTATATATTTTGGACAATAGAGGAGTGGAAAATCAAATAATACATCAGATATGGACAAGGAAAAGGTTTATAATGAAGCGGTTGGCGGCGACGAAGGCTTCGCGGCGGGCGATGGGTATCCCTCCTGCGACGGGGAGCCGTGTGCCAATGTGACAGATGAAAGCTCTGCCGATGCTGACACAATGGCAGGGGATAGGAATACACCGAAAGCGGCTTCGGAGGAGTTGCCTTCGCGCGACTGGGAGGCGGAGATTGCGGAGTGGCAGGACAAGTACCTGCGTTTGCAGGCCGAGTTCGACAATTTCCGCAAGCGCACGCTGCGGGAGAAGATGGAGCTGGTGCAGAGCGGAAGCGCCGAGTGCGTGAAGAATTTTCTGCCTCTGATGGACGATTTGCAGCGGGCGCTGGAAGCGATCGAGAAGAGCAATGACCTGGAGGCGCTTCGTGAGGGTGTGAAATTGATCGCACAGAAGTTCAGGGAAACGCTCAAGAAACAGAATGTGAAGGAGATCGAGGCGCTCGGACTGGAGTTGGATACCGATCACCACGAGGCGGTTGCCCGTTTCGATGCCGGGAAGGAGAAGAAGGGCAAGATCGTCGATGTGGTACAGCCCGGTTACAAGATGGGCGACAAGGTGTTGCGTTTTGCGAAAGTGGTCGTCGGAGAGTAACGGGCGTTTTCGTTTAACGGGCGCGGAGTTGCTCCGTCGCGCACTATTGTGCCGAGCGTAGAGTGTGAAAATACGACTATTGAAAAAGAATATTGAGCCGGAATCGAAGTCCGGCATTCGAATACTATGGCAGAAAAGAGAGATTACTACGAAGTGCTTGGCGTGGCGAAGAACGCCAACGCGGATGAGATAAAGAAAGCTTACCGAAAGGCGGCTATCAAGTATCACCCGGACAAGAATCCGGGGGATAAGGAGGCCGAGGAGAAGTTCAAGGAGGCGGCCGAGGCGTACGATGTGCTCTCCAATCCCGAAAAGCGAGCCAGATACGATCAGTTCGGCCATGCCGGAATGAGCGGTGCGGCCGGAGCCGGCGGCGGGTTCGGCGGATTCGGCGGCGGGTTCTCGATGGAGGACATCTTCTCGCAGTTCGGCGATATTTTCGGGGGTCATTTCAGCGGCGGAAGTTATCGGACCTCTTCGAGCGGCGGCCGTCGCGTAAGCCGTGGTACGGATATCCGTGTGCGGGTGAAGCTCTCCCTGGCGGAGATCGCTGCCGGAACGGTCAAGAAGCTCAAGATCAACAAGCAGATCGCCTGTCCTAAATGCGGAGGTACGGGAGCCAAGGACGCCAACTCCTATTCGACTTGTTCGACCTGCAACGGAGCGGGGTATGTGAATCGTGTCGAAAATACCTTTTTCGGTCGGATGCAGACCCAGAGCGTGTGTCCCACGTGCGGCGGTACGGGCAAGGTGATTACCAATCCCTGCGACGAGTGCAAGGGCGAAGGGACGATCAAAGGCTCCGAGGTGGTGGAGATTCGGATTCCGGCCGGTGTGGGCGATGGAATGGTATTGACGGTGTCGGGCAAGGGAAATGCGGCTCGTCACGGCGGTGTGAACGGTGATTTGCAGGTGGTGATCGAGGAGGAGCGGAATCCGGAATTGCTGCGCGACGGAAACGACCTGATCCATAATCTGAATATTACGGTTCCGACGGCTTTGCTCGGCGGTTCGGTCGAGGTTCCGACGGTCGATGGCCGGGCGCGGATCAAGATCGCACCGGGTACGCCTGCGGGCAAGGTGCTGCGGCTGGCCGGCAAGGGCTTGCCCGACGTGAACGGTTACGGACGCGGCGATATACTGGTCGTGGTGGATGTTACGGTCCCCGCCAAGCTCAATGCCGAGGAGAAGCGGTTGGTGGAGCAACTGGCCGCACAGCCTTCCTTCCAGCGGGCCGAGGCGTCCAAAGGACACAACATTTTCGACAGGATGAAGAGTTTCTTCCGGTAATTTCCGGTCGAAAAGTGAGAGCTCCCGGAGTGACATGGCTGGTTATTCCGGGAGTTTTTCGTATCTTTACCGAAGAAATAACCGGTTTGGACGGCTGCATTCCGATCGGGCGTAACACGACGTGTTGCGGGCCCCGTATTTTTTGCGGATGACGATGAAGCGGGCCGATGCAATTCGTCTGTTCGGAGCCTCGCCCGGGCCGCTGCTGTCTTCACCTTAAAAAACAGAATTTTATGTCCGGTTTTACGCCGTTTAAGAAACACGCCAATAAATTCAACTACCTGCCGCGCTACTACGATCCCGAGAAAGAGGAGCGCGACCGGCGTCGTGCCGAGCTGCGCGGCGAACGGGCCGAGGATGCGGGCAAAGAGTATAAGCCGGGACAGTATATCCGTACGCAAAGCCAGGCCCGGGCAGCCCGCCGCCGCGAAGAGATGTCGCGAGGCTCCGGCCGTATGTGGATGATGGTCGTACTGGTCGTGCTGGTGCTTTTGTTCTTGGTGTTCGGCTATCCGCGTGTGGTCGCGTTCATTTCCGACATGCAGAAACCCAAAACCCCGCAGACCGAGGAGTTCAATCCCTACACTCCGATTACGGTCGTCCCTAACGATTATGAGGAGTAATGGCTGATCGTATCAAATTACTGCCCGAGGTCGTTGCGAACCAGATTGCCGCCGGTGAGGTGGTGAACCGTCCGTCGTCGGTGGTGAAGGAGATGATGGAGAACGCGATCGATGCCGGAGCCCGCAGCGTGAAGGTCAATTTCCGAGACGGCGGCAAGGAGCTGATTCAGATCGTGGACGACGGTTGCGGCATGTCGCCCATCGACGCCCGCATGGCTTTCGACCGGCATGCTACCAGCAAGATCTCTTCGCTGGACGATATTTATGCGCTCAAGACGTTCGGCTTCCGGGGCGAGGCGCTCGCGTCGATCGCCGCCGTGTCGCAGGTGGAGCTGCGTACGCGCCAGGCGGAGGATGAAGTGGGTACGCTCACGACGGTCAATGGCGGTGAGTTCGTTTCGCAGACCCTCGCGGCTTGTCCTGTGGGGTCGCAGTTTTATGTGCGCAATCTGTTCTACAACGTGCCTGCCCGCCGTAAGTTCCTCGAAAAGAGTACGACTTCCACGGGGCAGATCAAGTCCGAGTTTCAGCGGGTCGCGCTCTGCAATCCGCAGGTGGGGTTCGAATTGCTGATGAACGATCAGCCGCTCTATCGGTTGCCCGCTGCTTCGCTGGCTTCGCGGATCGTCGATGTGGTGGGGCGTCATATCAAACAGAACCTGCTGGAAGTCGATGCCGACACGTCGATCGTGCGGGTGACGGGCTTCGTGGGCCGTCCCGCTGCCGCCAAGAAGAGCAATAGTTCGGAACAGTATCTTTTCGTGAACGGGCGTTATTTCCGCTCCCCCTATTTTTTCAAGGCGATCCTGAAGGCTTACGAGAAGCTGATTCCCGATGCCTGTTCGCCCTCCTATTTTCTCTACCTGACGATCGACCCTTCGCGGATCGACGTCAATGTCCATCCCCAGAAGACCGAAGTCAAGTTCGCTGACGAAGAGGCCGTGTGGCAGATCATCAACGCTGCCGTGCGGGAAACTCTCGCCAAGACGGGAGCGGTGCCGCTCATGGATTTCGATCAGACGGACAGCGTCGAGATTCCGGTGCTGACCAAAGGGGCCGTTTACCGTGAACCCAAGGCGATGTCGAACGAGAGTTACAACCCTTTTCGTGCGGATTACGCTTCCGATGTGTCGGAACGGATGCCCGACGTGGATTTTTCGGGCTTCGACGCTCCTTACGACGGGGAGATGCCTGCCGGAAAGGGTGTGGGGGCGGAGGATCGATACGACGAGATGATCCCTTCTGCCGGGTTCGCTCCGACCGAAATGGAGTTCATTCCTTCTGCCGGGGAACCGGTGCAACAACGGCTGATGGACGATCCTGCGGCTTGTTTCAGCGGTGTGACGGTGCTCGGCAACGGGTATGCCTCGGCGCTGTACGGCGGCAAGTGGGTGGTCGTGGACCTGCGCCGGGCGCGGGAACGGGTGTTGTACGACAATTACCTGCTGCTCCTGACCAACGGATCGTCGGTCAGCCAGCAGCTCCTTTTCCCGGAGCGTCTCGCGTTTTCGGAAAACGAATATGCGTTGCTCGAGGAGAATGCGGTCGATTTCGCGGCGTTGGGTTTCGACCTGGAGTTTTGCGGCGGCGGAGCCGTCGAGGTAAAGGGCGTTCCGGCCGACATTCCGCACGATACGATCGACCGGTTGATTTACGAATTGCTGCAGGAGTTCGCCGTGCCTGTGGACGTTCAGGCATTGCGGCGCGAGAAGATCGCCGCTGTCATGGCTTGCAGCGGAGCCCGCAGCATGTCCCGTACGATTTCGACGGAGGAGGCCGAATCTCTGCTGGGGCAGCTCTGCGAAGGCGGGAATGTCAGCTTCACGCCTTCGGGCAAGGCGGTCATGGCCAAAATCACACTGGAAGAAATCCGCAATAAACTTGGTTGAGAGGTTGCCGGAAGGGATATAATCGTTACATTTGCATCTAAATCTTACTTTGTCTATGAATAATAGCCGCTATTTTTCTTCGACGCCTCCCGTAGTGCTGAACCTGATTATCATCAATGCGTTGATGCTTCTTGCGACCGAGCTGCTGCCTGTCGGGAACAGAATCGTCGGGGCGCTGGCGCTTTTCAACGTCGAGAGTCCGTTGTTCCATTCCTACCAGTTGGTGACTTATATGTTTCTGCACGGTGGATTTTCCCACTTGTTTTTCAATATGTTCGCCTTGTGGATGTTCGGTCGTACGCTCGAATACGAGTTGGGGTCGAAGCGCTTTCTGACCTACTACATGGTGTGCGGCGTCGGTGCCGGGGTGTTGCAACTGTTGGTCGGCTGGCTGGAATACCGCTATGGCAATGTCGGTATGATGGCCCTGATGGTGCCGACGGTCGGAGCTTCGGGTGCCGTGTTCGGTCTGCTGCTTGCTTTCGGCGTAATGCACCCCAATGCGGTCATCATGCTGCTGATTCCGCCTATTCCGATGAAGGCCAAGTGGTTCGTCATCATCTATGCCGTCATCGAGCTGTTCCTCGGATGGAGGGGCGTGGGCAACGTGGCCCATTTCGCCCATGTGGGCGGCATGCTGTGGGGATTCCTGCTGCTGCATTGGTGGAAACGCCGGGGAACGATCCGTTTTTAGACGATGGCTCCCGATTACTATAACGGATACGGGGGAGGCCCTTCGGGGAAACGGCGCCGCAGTCTCGTCATGCGGCTCGTCGATCTGGCGCTGACGCTCGTGACGCTGGCCGTGGGCGCGACGATGGTTCTCACCTATTTCGTCCCCTATGTCGATCCGGGCAGCGTGTGGTTCTTTCCCGTGCTGGGGCTGGCCGCTCCGGCGGTCTACGTCGCGTCGGTCGTGCTGACGCTCTACTGGATCATCCGCTGGCGCTGGGTGTGCGCCGGGGCGATGCTGGTCGTCGTCGTGGCGGGG
>OHFE01000512.1_pt1 | contig 13592 bp, 10 predicted proteins | sample 1567471 | NCBI WGS metagenome assembly OHFE01 (sample SAMEA3879513, study PRJEB24766) | human gut metagenome | biome: human-associated habitat; feature: feces | place: USA | collected 1985/1987 | reverse complement strand
GAATTAAGGGAAAGGGTTCTACGCTCCTGGGGGATGAAAGATGTGAGATCTGATGAAATGGAAAGATCTGTTTACCGGGAAGCTGAGGCGCCTGCAGCAGTTTCTATAATGGAGTGTTCCGGAGATACGGAAAATCGTTTTCACCAATATCTTTCCAAACCCTTGCGAGAAAGGAAAACAAAACCGATGGCTGTGGAACCAATTACGGCACCTAAAGCAGCACAAGCAGCGGCAGATTGGTCTGAGGAGACAGTTCGTACATGGGCGAAGTATGATGTTGTTTTCGGAGAACCACGCGGAAGAAGGCCGTGGACACTCTTTGTCAGGCATTGAGAGATAAAAATGGATTTATACAGTAAAGAAGAGCATGGACAGATAATCTGGGAATGCAGCCGCTCTGTTCTTTACGTGGCAATTTCTTCACTGCTTTACGTTCTTTTTTGTGTAGCCTTTTTGATACTGCTTTTGGAACATCCCGGAATTTTGTCATGTACCATCAGCTTTGTTGTAGTCCTTCTGACTTTGTGGCGGATCCATTGGATTCATAAATCTGTGGCTTTGATATGTGAAAAGAGGCTTCTTGTTACTATTCCTATATTTTATTCTGAGTTCAATGCGGCAGGATTGATTAAGCCTTTGTATATGGCTTTTGACTATAAGGAAATAATGGGGGTATCCGATGACTGGAATTATCTTTTTATCGGGGAACGGACGGCTGGCGGTATTGTGGAAGTACCGGTGCAGCTCCGGTATATTACGGACGCAGATAAAATAAAACTGCAGGAATGGGTAGAACGGAAGCAGAGAGATATATGAGATTCCCAATAGAATAGAAAGTTTTAAAAGTCGTTTGTTTTCTTAAAGATACAGTTGCTTTTTTTTGATGGATTGTGATACCATGGATCAAAAGTTTTTTAGGTGAGGTGAAAGTGATGCCAACGAAAATTACAGTGACAATTGAAGACGAACTGGGGGATCTTTCCGTCGCGGCAAACGGATGGAAGAAACAGTTGACTTATACCAGCTGGAACGGACGGGATCCCAAGTTTGATTTACGTTCGTGGAGCGTGGATCATAAATCAATGACGAAAGGTCTGACATTGACAAAAGAGGAAATGATCAAACTCAAAGAAATTTTAAATGGAATTGATTTTGACAAATATTGATTTGCAGCTGCAAGCAAAAGGCTCTCTCGGAGAGCCTTTTGGCATATATGGAAACTTTTAGGAATACCATAAATTTGGTTTAGCAGTGCAGCTTGATGAGGAGTAGACGGCACTGGGAAAAGGGAAACGGTACAGTTATGGAAATATTCGGAATGGGTGGTACATCACGGCAAAGGAAAGCATTTTTCGCTGCGCTTGTAGGATTGATCATAAATCTTATTTTAGGAATGGTAAAAATTTTTGCCGGCTGGCAGAGCGGATTTTTATCGGTCATCGGTGATGGATTCAATAATATTACTGATGTGGGGGCGGTTATTCTTTTGATGATGACTTTTTATTATGCGTCAAAGCCATCGGATAAAGAACATCCTTTCGGCCATGGTCGGCTGGAGTATGTCAATTCTACTGTAATGTCCGCTATTATCCTTTATGTGGGTATTACACTTTTGGTAGAATCAGTGCAGAAAATTCTTCATCCTGAGGACAGCTATTTTTCTATATGGACTGCTTCTGCCTTAATAGTAGGTATTATTGCAAAATTATTTTTGACCTGGTGGTATAAACGGGCAGGGGAAAATTTGAAGTCAGAAGCATTTAACGCATACAGTGCGGATTCTTTTTCGGATATTCTTTCAACCACAGGTGTTTTAGTTGCTGCATGCGTGGAATATTTCAGCGGATACCATGTAGATGGAATCATGGGGGTTATTATGTCTCTTTTTATTTTGTACACGGGTTACGGAATCATGAAAGAGGCGCTGAATTCCATTATCGGCGCCACACCGGATGCGGAAATGTATGAAAAAATAAAAACGGTGATTCTTGAGACACCGGGAGTTTACGGTGTGCATGATCTGATTGTTCATGATTATGGGCCGGAAAATCATTTTGCTTCTGCCCATGTGGAATTGGACAGCAATTTGACTCTCGTGGAGGGACATGAACTGGCGGAAACAGTTATGACGAAGCTTAGGAACGAATTCAATATCCAGGCGGTAGTTCATGCGGATCCTAAAGCGGTGTCAAATCCGAAGGAGATGGAATACATGCGTGACTTGGAAGCCGCCATTTACCGCACCGGCCTTCCGGTATCTTATCATGATTTTTTTGTGGTGGAAAAGGAGGAAGGCATTTATATTTCTTTTGAACTGGAATTGAAGGGACCGTGTGATAAAAGTGATGAAGAGATGTATCAAATGATTTTGACAGAAATCCTCAAGAGCAACCCTAAGTATTTTATTGAAATGATGGTGGATCGGAACTTTATCAGTGGCAAGGTATATGGTAAATCCGGAATTGAACATCCTGCTGAATAATTGTAAAGACATATCGGGAATGGTAAGTACTATTCCTGATTTTTTGTGTAAATAAAAAACATGAATGTGATAAATATGATAAAATAATGAAGACAGAGCAATGTATAAAAATATGCAATTATAAATATTTTCATGTGAGGAAGCCATATGGATAGAAATTGGAGAGTCTTGTTGATAGCAGGCGTCATTTCGTTGTGCTCCGCGCAATTTGTTTTTGCCAGTTATTCTCTTGGCGATTCCGGAGACGCGGTAAAGGATTTACAGCGACGGTTGACACAGGCCGGCTGTCTGGTGCGTGCTGACGGGCGGTTCAATGAAACAACGGTGTCGGCAGTAAAAAAATTTCAAAAGAAACATAATCTGGATGTAGATGGAGTGGTGGGTCCTGTTACCTATAAAGCGCTTACCGGGAAAACATTAAAAAGCAAGAAACACTCTTCTGCCCGAAAAAATAAAATGTCACCGGGCGGCATAGGTATTGATGATGTTTCCGTATCGTGGCACAAACCCGGAAAACTGGCACCTCGTGTACAAGCAATTATGGAAGAAGCGAAAAAGTATGTAGGTGTGCCGTACCGTTTTGGCGGCATGACACCCAGCGGATTCGACTGTTCAGGGTTTATCCATTATGTATTTAATAAAAAGGGAATTCTGCTTCCCCGCGCAGCAGATGAGCAATTCGGAAGAGGAGAAAGGGTGTCTGTCAATCGGTTGGAACCGGGTGATCTTGTCTTTTTTTCCACATACGAGTCGGGAGTATCCCATTCGGGTCTATATCTGGGAGACGGATATTTTATCAGTGCCACCAGCAGCTGCGGAGTTGCTGTGGCAACAATGAAAAATGGATATTGGCATGACAGGTATGTGGGGGCGAAGCGGGTGCTTTGACGGTTTGTGGTTATATGGCGGATTTATACGGTCTGCTGCCGGGGTGGGGGCGTATGCCTCCATTTCTTTTATATACGGGTTTTGGATGGAGAGCAATGAGGCTTGGATTGATTCAGATGGATGTCGTATCCGGCGATAAGGAAAGAAATATCACACATGCTTTTGAATTGATGGGGAAAGTATCCCATCAGGCGGATATGATTGTTCTTCCAGAATTATGGACGATTGGGTACGATTTTCATAATCTCGGTAAAAATGCAACATATATGGGGGATGGTTTGATACAGAGACTTTCTTCTCTGGCAGCTTATACTGGGACATATATCATAGCAGGGACGCTTCCCGTAAAAAAGGGGGGAGTAATACGAAATACGGGGCTGGTATTTGGTAAAGACGGTGATATCAAGGGAGAGTACAGTAAGCGCCATTTATTTTATGGTTATCTGGAAGCAGAACTTATGCGGCCGGGACGGAAACTTCTGTATGAGGATATAGACGGAGTCCGTACCGGTATGGCGGTGTGCTATGAGTTTTATTTTCCCAGGATGTGGAGGAAAATGGCGAAAAAGGGCGTCATGCTGGTAGCAGCGCCGGCCTCGTGGCCTGCTATGCATATTTATCAATGGGATGTGCTGACCCGTGCCAGAGCCATAGAAAACGGACTCTGCATAGCCGCCGTCAATATGTCGGGAAACTATCGGGGAATGAAAATGGGAGGACATTCCCGCTTTATAGATCCTTTAGGAAAAGTACAGGCGGAGGCGGGGGAGGAAGAATCTGTCCTGTATGCGGATTATGATGAAAAGGCATATAAAGATTTGGGGAAACAGCTGGCGGTTATCCGGCTGGATAAGCAGAGGTGTTTTCATGCATGAATTATGTCTGCATGGTATAATAAACAAACACAACGAAATCAAAATACCTAAGGGGGCATATCATGAAAGGCAATGATATTCGTGAGGCATATTTGTCTTTTTTCGAAACGAAGAAAGAACATCTGCGGCTGAAAAGTTTTCCGTTGATTCCAAAAGATGATCCCAGCCTGCTTTTGATCGGCGCAGGGATGGCGCCACTGAAACCGTATTTTACGGGGAAGGTTGAGCCGCCCTGCCATCGTGTGACGACCAGTCAGAAATGTATCCGCACAGGCGATATTGAAAATGTCGGCCGTACAGCAAGGCATCATACCTTTTTTGAAATGCTTGGGAATTTCTCTTTTGGTGATTACTTTAAGAAGGAAGCCATTGCCTGGGCATGGGAATTTTTGACGGAAGTAATCAAGCTGGAGAGTTCCCGTCTGTATGTAACGATTTATCCGGATGACAGGGAATCTCACGATTATTGGCATGATATGATCGGGCTGCCGGAAAGCCATATTTATCCGCTGTCGGATAATTTCTGGGAAATTGGAGAAGGCCCCTGCGGGCCGGACTCAGAAATTTTCTATGACCAGGGCGAAGAATTCGGTACGGATCCGGAAAACCAGATGGGTGGAGACGGAGATCGTTTCCTTGAAATCTGGAATTTGGTATTCAGCCAGTTTGATCGACAAAAAGATGGATCTTACCGGCCGCTGGATAAGAAGAATATTGACACCGGTGCAGGGTTGGAACGTTTATCGGCAGTTCTTCAAAAGAAGAAAAATAATTTTGAAACGGATTTATTCTTTCCGATTATTCAGGAAGCGGCCGGTCTTGCGGGCGTTCCGTATGGACGCAGTGCAGAGAGCGATGTAGCGCTGAAAGTTATTTCCGATCACACCCGTGCTATTACAAATATGATTGCCGATGGAATTCTTCCTTCTAACGAAGGCCGCGGTTATGTACTAAGACGTGTACTTCGCCGTGCTGTAAGATATGGCAAGCTTATTGGCATAGACGATGCTTTCCTGGGCCGCATGATTGATGTGGTCGTAAAAATGATGAAACCCGCATATCCGGAATTGATGGAAAAGCGGGCATTTATAAAGAAAGTGGCTGGTGTGGAAGAAAACCGTTTTCACGCAACTCTCAATGCGGGGATGGATCTCCTTGCTGAAATGCTTGAAGAAACGCTGAAAAAGCAACGGCGTATTCTTACAGGCGATCGAGTCTTCAAACTGTATGATACATATGGATTTCCTTGGGAGCTGACGGAAGAAATTGCCAAAGAACAAGGAATTGAAATCGATAAAGACGGCTTTGCCGCAGCTATGGCGGAGCAGAAGGAACGCGCAAGAGCGGCTCGTGCAAAGGTTTCTGCCCGTATTGCGACTCCCGATACGACGAAACTTAAGTCTGAGTCCATGACTACGGAAGATACGGACGGAGATACGGAAATTCTCCTTTTGGGAAAGGACGGACAGGCCGTACAGTCAGCTGCTGATGGTGAAAATATTACGGTTATTTTGAAAAATAATCCTTTTCATGCGGAAGGCGGCGGACAGATTGGAGATAGCGGTGTATTGGAAGGAAATAGCGGCATTATTTCCATAGAAGATACGAAGAAATTACCTGACGGTATTGTATATTGCATCGGAACGGTAACGGAAGGCGTTATTTCAACCGGCGAAACGGTAAAAACCGTGGTAGATCGGGAGCGGAGGGAAGATATTGCCCGCAACCATACAGGCACCCACCTGCTGCAGGCGGCTCTCCGCAGGGTTCTGGGCAGCCAGGTTAATCAGGCCGGCTCGCTTGTGCTTCCGGAAAAGTTACGTTTCGATTTTACCTGGCCGGAAGCAGTTACCGATAAGCAGATAGCCGAGGTGGAACGGATTGTGAACGAACAGATTTGGAAATCTACCACATTGGATATTGATGAAATGCCGATTGCTAAAGCAAAAGAAATGGGAGCCATAGCTCTTTTCGGTGAAAAATACGGTGATATTGTACGTGTTGTCCGTGTTCCTGATTTCAGCACGGAACTATGCGGCGGTTCTCATGTATTTAATACGGGGGAAATCGGCTGCTTCCGCATCATAAGCGAAAGCGGTATCGGATCAGGCATCCGGAGAATTGAAGCGATAACCGGTAAGGCCGCTTATGAATCTATGCTGGCAGATCGTAAGCTGCTCAGGGAATCTGCTGCACTTTTAAAGGTGAAAGTGGAAGAAATTCCGGGAAAGATTGAAAAGAATCTTGCAGCTCTGAAAGAGGCGGAACGGGAAATTGAGAGGTTTAAAAATCAGCAGACAAAGGATGCCTTAGGGAATCTGCTGAAGAATGTAAGAGAAAAGAACGGTATTTCTTTCTTCGGTGCCATCGTACCGGCGGCGAATATGGATGAACTTCGAAAAGCGGCTGATATTGTAAAAGGAAAACTTCCGAGAGGTGCGTTTATTCTCGGCGCAGCAGCCGGAGAAAAAGTAAATCTTGTGGGAATGGCCTCTGAAGAGGCCGTGAAAACAGGGATTCATATGGGAAAAGTGGTATCCGCCGCGGCAAAAATATGTGGTGGAGGCGGCGGAGGAAAACCTGCTGTTGCCCAAGCCGGAGGTAAAAATATTTCTGAATTGCAGAATGCCATCGATGAAGGTGTTCGAATCATTGAGTCACAGCTTTAATAAAGGAGGCGATTGCGATGCCGGTCTCAGGCGAAACAATTTTAGTAAAACGTGAGGTGGAAGAAGGAGGGAATACCCAGGCGGCTATGGTTTTAAATGCGGTGTATACTGCATTGAAAGAAGCCGGACATAATCCGACAGTCCAGTTGGTAGGCTATCTTGTATCCGGAGAACCTACATATATCACGAGCAAGCATGATGCACGTAAGCTTGTTTCATCCATAGAACGGGATGAGTTGGTGGAAGAACTGGTTCGTTTCTATGTAACCCATAAGGGGCTTTGATATGCGTATTATGAGCTTGGATGTAGGCTCACAGACAATTGGTGTGGCAGTCAGTGATTTATTCGGGTGGACCGCACAAGGTGTGGAGACAATCCGCCATACGACGCGGGAAAAGGATTTTGTCCGGCTGCGCCATCTGGCGGATGAATACAATGTGGAAGAGTTTGTTATCGGAATGCCTTTGAATATGAATGGGACAAAGGGGATGCGTGCTGAGCAGACGGAAAAATTTGCAGAAGCTCTTGCTGCAGCATTTCCGGATATTCCTTATCATTTCTGGGATGAAAGACTGACTACCGTTATGGCGCAGAGGCAGCTGATTGAAGCGGATGTCAGCCGAAAAAAACGAAAAAAAGTAATTGATAAAATGGCAGCAGTAGTTATCTTGGAAGGATACCTGCAGCATTTGTCTTTTAAGAACAGAGGATAATATGATGGCAGAGCAGAAAGAACCGATCATTATTTCTGTGTCAGACCCCGGTGGTATAGAAAGAGATTACGTCCAGGACGTGGTTATTCCTTTTGCAGGGAAAGAATTTGCTGTTTTGGTTTCTATTCCGGAAGATGGGGAGAATGTAGAGGAGCCGGAAATTATCCTGGCACGAGTTGACACTGATAAAAATGGCCAGGCGGAATATGTACCTCCGACAGATGAAGAATATGATGCGGTGGCGGAAATTTATAACGAAATGTAATTTATAGGGAGTGTGGCAGCGGAGGGACATCTCTGCGGCCGCATTTTTTACTTGGTGATAAAATCCGGTTTCAGACAACAATCTATCAATATTTTTAAAACAGACTGAAAAGGTGAGGATTATGAAAATTGTGATAAAATATAAAAAATATCGTAATTAGGAGGATCTATGGGGAAACATTTTTCTTTTATCCATTGTGCGGATCTTCATTTAGGCGAACCGTTCGGAGGATTATATTCGGGAGATACGGGTCCTTGGACAGAAGCTATACATAAAGCGACTTTTAAGGCTTTTGAAAATGTAGTCACTGCGGCGTTGACGTATCGTGCCGATGCCATTCTGATTTCAGGTGACGTTTATAACAGTGATCATCACAGTCTGGCAGCACAGATGGCTTTTGCCAGAGAGCTGTATCGTGCGGCGCAGGCGGGGGTGCAGGTATTTATTATTCATGGAAATCATGATCCTGACGAGGCGTGGCGGGCAGATGTGCCGCTGCCGCCTTCCGTTTATGTGTTTTCTTCTGACAAAGTGGAATCAGTACCGTTATTGGTGGGTGGCGAGACGGCAGCTATGGTTTATGGTATCAGTTATAAAAACCGTCATATGAGAGAAAATCTGGCACTTCGATTCAGGAAGAAAGACGAAGATATCTTTTCTATCGGCATGCTCCATACGGAACTGGGCGTGGCAGGAAGTCCTTATGCTCCCTGTACGGTGGATGATTTAAGAAATACAAAGATGGACTACTGGGCTCTTGGGCACGTGCACGCGAGAAAAACACCATCTATGCGGCCATACATGGTTTATCCGGGGAATACGCAAGGCCTGGATCGTTCAGAATCCGGCGAAAAAGGTTGTTATCTCGTAGATGTAGGTGCTTATGGAACGGTAACTTTGAAGTTTATTGTTACTGATGCAATCCGCTGGATGGATATGGAAGTGGATATCAGTTCTTTCCAAAATCCTGAGGAATTGGTCAGGGAAGTTGTAAAACAGCGGGCCACACTTCGTGAAAAAACGGGAAAGCCTAACATCGTCCGCCTTGTTTTGCGTGGGCAAGGGGTATTGCAAAAAGCGGTTTCTACGCCTGAGGGGCAGGCGTATATTCTTCAGCTGCTTAATGATAAAGAAAAATTTCATCACATTTTTTGTTATTTTGCTGAGATTCAAGACGAAACAAAACCTTTTCTGAATTTGGAAGAACGGAGGAAGATTCCCGATGTTATGGGAAGTTACCTCCGGACCTTTGATGAAATTAACGGGCTTTCCAGCGAAAAAAGACTGGCAGTTCTGAAGAAGGAGATAGCAGACCGTCCGGAAATGGCCAAGTTTAGCAGATTGATGAATATGGTGTCGGATGACATGATTATCCGTGCTTTTGAAAAAGCGGAGATAAAAGGCGCCGAAATGCTGGCGGAGGATGAAGGATGAAGATTACTGATTTAGAACTGGAACAGTATGGCATTTACCAGAATGAATCTTGGAAACCTGCGGCCGGGTGCCTGAATGTAATCATGGGTGAAAATGAAAGCGGGAAGACGACGCTTCTCCGGTTTATCCGTGATATGATGTTCGGCTATGAGCGGGGCAAATGGCAGGGGAAAAAAGGAAATATGGGATTTCTCCGTGCGGATGGATCTGCATATCGCATTTATCGTGATGGAAAAAACAAATGGGCCGTTAATGATAAAGGTAAAGAATTTAATGATGAATTATCTTCTCTCTGGTGGCATGGATTGAATCGCGGGATTTATGAAAAGATTTTTGCTGTCGGATTGGAGGATTTGCAAGGAACGTCTTTCTTGGCAGATGATTCTGTCCGAAGCCGCTTTTTTATGCTTCAGGGAGGAGATCTCGTTTCCGGTGCCATGAAACAGGCGGACGAAGAAATGGAAAAACTTCTTGTCTCTTCTTCCCAGGGGAAACGGAGGATTAATCAGCTGCTGATGACTCTTGCTGAGGTACAGGAGGCGTTGGAACACCTGTCCGGACAGGAAAAAGATTTTTCTATACTCCAGAAGAAGCAGGCTCTGTTGAAAAAAGAAATAGACAAGATGAAAATTTCTCTGGCTGCAGATCAGGAAATGGATAAGCAGCTGGAAAAACGTCTCGGCGCGTGGGAGTATTATAAACGGGCAAGGGAAATTAAACGTCAGCTGCAGCTCAGTGAACAGGTTAAATTATTTCCTTCCAATGGAAAAGAACAGTGGGGGCATTTGGTCAGCCGGATGAAACTTATCCGTGAACAGCAGGAGGTACTTCAGCCAAAGATTGACGAATACCGGCCCAGGGCGAAAGAGGAAATTATTCCGTGGACGGGAATGGAACAGGAACTGGAAGGTCTTTATGTAGATTTGGGGCAGTGGAAACAGATTGCAGCTGAAGAAGAAGAATTAAAAAGAACCAAGGCAGATTGGGCACGATCTTTTGTCAATCTGGGATATGCCCTGCCGTTGTGGGACAGAGCGCTCAGTTTAAAAGATGCTTGTGCTGATGTGGATTGGAAGCAGGGGCGGAATCTGGCACAAAGTGCAGGTGTAAGGAACAACGAGCTTCATTTCTGGCAGCAGCGTGAGCCTGAAGTGGAAATGCTGGAAGAAGAAATGATCCAAGGCGGAACACTTCTTTCCAGTGAAGAAGCCTGGCGAAAATATGAGGCAGATGCATCAAAAATTGAAGCACTGCTTAACGAAGAAGCCGCTTTAACGGAAAAAACGGATGCTCTTTCTGCGCAGAAAGATACCCGTTATACTTTCTGGTTTTGGCTGGGAGCAACTGCTCTTATCGCAGCTGTAGTTTTTGTTATTATGTTTTACATGTCTCTTATGGGGTATACGGTGCTTTATGGTGCTGTGGGGGCGTCGGTACTGGCGGCGGCGTGTTTTGCTATTAACAATCATGTTTTCCGCAGAAAAGAAAATCAAATCAGAGAACTTGAAGCGCAGATTGATGAGATAAAGAAAGAATGGCATGAAGTAGCAAGCCGTTTTCCTGACCATGTGCCGGAAGATAAAAAAGATCTGCCTGCATTCCATAATATGCTCCAGGCGAAAAGAAGTGATTTTTATGGAATGCAGGCAAAACAGCAGGCTTTTGCATGGAAGCGGGAAACAGTGAAAAAACAGCAGTCTGCGCATAAAGACTGGGCGGAAGAGGGGAAGCTGCTAAAAGAAGCGCAGGCGGCCGTCCTGGATGAAGCAAATAAACTGCCTAAGGTGCTTCCTGAAAAGGTATCAGAATTACAAGAACAGTGGAATAAGATTTATGCAGAAGAAGGCCGGGGAAAGATTATTGATGTTCGTATTGACGGGGCACAGGAAAAACTGGCGGGCTTTGCAAAACGTGCAGGATCCATCATTCGGGCTGCAGGAATGTCATGTCCCATTACACCGGAAAGCATCGCTTATATTTATGAAGAAAATAAGAAGCGCAATTTGGAGTGGCGGTCCATTTCAGAAAAGAACCGCCAGCATGATGAATATGAGCGGGAAATGAATAAGCTCAAATCGGACTGGGCGTCGTGCGAGCGGGAAATGAATGCTTTATTCCGCCTTGTGAATGCAGTAAATGCGGAAGATTTTGCGGAAAAGGTAAATGCACATGAAAATCATGACAGGCTTTTAAAAGACTGGGAAAACGTGCGGCATGATATCCGTCTTTATGCCGGCGGTGAAGAAGAGTTTAATCGTTTGTGGGCCACCTTGGAGAGCGGACGGTATGATGAATGGATGGCAGAACATCAAAAACTCGCGGAAAAGATAGCAAAAGAAGAGCAGGAACTGGGCGATTTGCAAAGACAGCAGGGGGCTGCCGAAAATGAAATATTCCGTCTTGCCGGGGATGATACGATTACCAAAACACTCCAGAAAAAGAAAGAATTAGAAACGGAAATCGGTCAAACTATGGAAGATTGGCTGACAGCTCTCTTTATACGGTCACTTATGGGAAAGACACAGAAACGGTATGATTCCGGAAAACAGCCGAAGATTATAAAAATGGCAAATCGTTTCCTTGGGCGGATGACAAAGGGAAAGTATTCTCTCATTGTTAATGATGACGGAAAAGATGTGAGTATTATAGATGAGTTCTACCGTAAAAAGGAATCAAAGGTCTGGTCTTCCGGTACGGGTGACCAAGTATACCTGGCAATCCGTCTGGCGATGGCACTTTCTTTTGGAGAACAGATGGAAACGCTTCCTATCGTACTGGATGATATTTTTGTCCGTTTTGATGAAGAACGGCAGAAAGAAACACTTCGCTTCCTCATGGAGTTGGGAAAAGAACAACAGATATTTCTTTTTACCTGTCATGAACGGACGATGAAACTGGCAGAGGAAGCGGGGCGGGAGGAAAATACCGGAGAATTTATCCAACTGAGGAATGGATGTATCTCAAAAAGAATCTGATTCAATTAAAAATAACCTGACTGCACTTTTCTGCAGCAGGTTATTTTTAATTGCTCTTAAATCAAATGGGTGAAGTAAGGGATTTTCTTAACGAGATAAGTCAAAAGCAATCCTAAGATGAAGGCGGAACAAATCCAAATGACGGCATCAAAAAATGGGAATCGGGGAATGTATGTAAGAAGGATACGATTGAAGAAAAAACGTGTTATGTTGCGGGTAATCTCTTCAAAAAGCATGACGCCAAAAGACATGCTTCCAAGAAATAGGAGAATTTTTTGCCACCTTTCTGAAATATTATGGGTAATAAACCATAAGCGGGAAGCACAGAAAATGAAAGCGGTATTCAGAAAGAGGAAAGAATCGTAGAAACGTTCGGAAATGGCTTCTGTGAGGCCTCCTGCCACGACACCGTGGTAACAAGTCATGATGGACGCAATCATTGTGCCTGCAATGGCCGCCATGCCGAGATAGAGTAAATTTCTTTTTGTCAGCCAATGAATAGGAAGGACGTTTTCAATCCAATAGCCTAAAATGAAATAGAAGCTTGGCTCACTGACAGCAAGAATAGGATTTATGAACCAGTTGATTTCTGCGGTTCCTTTAAAAATTAAAAAGGAGAAAACAGGAATGAAACCGACAAAAAATAAATTAAGGGCAATTAAGTATAAGAAAAGCTGATTTGTCATATGGCGGACGAGTATTCTCCAGAGTGGGAGCATAAGGAGAAATCCAATATAAAGAAAATAGTACGCTGTGGCCATATTTGACGAATACATCAACGTAAAAAATTTAGAGAGGTGTCCAAAGAATGATAAATTAAGTCCGTGGTAAAAATAAAGATAATTAATAAGGGAGAAGATAAAAATGATTTGTGCAAATCGCCATATTCGTTTCTTAAAGATGACAGAGATCGGTTCTTCCTTTTTGAGAAGGAGCGCTCCTGAAATCATAAAGAAAATGGGAACTGCCGTTTTTACCCAAAAGGGAACAGCAATGTAAAAAGGAAAGAAAAATGATTCAGGTCTCAGCAGATAGAGGGAAAAGCCTGCTGTAGAGGTGTGGGTGAACATAACAAGCCATATGCAAAAGAAGCGGAGAAACTCTATGTGAAGTTTTTTCCCCTTCTTTGATTCAGAAGATATCATGGAGAAGAAATCCTTTCTTTATATTTCTTTTATGATATCATGTACAAGGTGTTCAAGCCAAAGAAAAAAGGAGAATGAGCTGAATAGCAATAGCAAATCGGACATCTTGCAGAAAAATTATCTTGCGATATAGAAACCTTTTTGA
>OHFE01000510.1_pt1 | contig 13617 bp, 10 predicted proteins | sample 1567471 | NCBI WGS metagenome assembly OHFE01 (sample SAMEA3879513, study PRJEB24766) | human gut metagenome | biome: human-associated habitat; feature: feces | place: USA | collected 1985/1987 | reverse complement strand
GCGCTGGCTGCCGAGTGCCTGTTGTTTAATGCGGCACTGGCGGCAGTGAATCTGCTGCTGGTGTATGTGTTTGCCATTCCTATGGATGCGGTGAGCAGTAACAAGTGGTTTTTGGTGGGCTTTTGGTTGGCGATGAATTTGCTGTTCTTTCTTTACGAGCGGCTGCTGGGTGTGGCGGAACTGTTGTATGTCCGTAAGATTGAGAAGCGCCTGCGCAGCGTGTTTAAGAAGTAAAAAGCGACTTGTATTTGTAAGGTACAAGTCGCTTTTTGAATTATTCCGTATAAACGCGGGGTACGCGGGGATTCACCAGCAAGGGCGACAGGTCACAGGTGGCAATATCGCCGGGCTGTACGCTGCTGCCGGTCACATCCCCGCAGGTGCAGGCGGCCTCACACAGGGCGGGGCACACCCGGCTGGTAAACTCCGGGAAGCGGTTGGTGGCCATCAGGCGGTGGAGCGCCAGTTCCCACTTGCCGTGGTACACCAGATCGTTCCACTCCGGGATGAGATTGTTCAGCGGACAGCCGGAGGCCATGCCGCCGATCATCATGCCCGCCTGACAGAAGGGCACGCCGCAGTCCATGCAGCGGGCGGCCTGCGTCTGCTGCTGCTCCCGCGAGAGCCAGATGTGGAACTCGTTAAAATTTTCAAGGCGCTCCAGCGGCGCAACGTCCGTGCTGGTCTTGCGCGCATAATCCATAAATCCTGTTGTCTTACCCATGCTGCTGCCCCTCCTTACTTATGCTTCTGCACTGCATAAAATGCTTCGATCTGTGCCTGCTCGCCGTCCAGACCACGCTCCTCTACCGAGGCGATGACCCGCAGCATGCGGTCGTAATCGTAAGGCAGCACCTTTTTGAATTTGGGCAGGAACGCACTGAAATTATCCAGAATTTCCTTGCCGCGCGGAGAGCCGGTGGCCTCCACATGGGCGCGGATCAGCTCCTTCAGGGTGGCAACATCGTACTTGTGCTCCACCGGCTCCAGGCTGACGGTCTCCTTGTTCACCCGCTGGTAGAAGTCCCAGTTCTCGTCCAGCACATAGGCAATGCCGCCGGTCATACCGGCTGCAAAGTTCTTGCCGGTCTGTCCCAGCACCACCACGGTGCCGCCGGTCATGTACTCGCAGCCGTGGTCGCCCACGCCCTCCACAACGGCGGTCGCGCCGCTGTTGCGCACACAGAAGCGCTCGCCGGCCACGCCGGAGATGAACGCCTTGCCGCTGGTAGCGCCGTACAGCGCCACGTTGCCGGTGATGATGTTCTCCTCGGGCTTGAAGTCGATGCCCTGCGGCGGGCGCACGATGATCTTGCCGCCAGAAAGGCCCTTGCCCATGTAGTCGTTGCAGTCACCCACCAGCTCCAGCGTCAGGCCATTGGGGATAAACGCACCAAAACTCTGGCCGCCTGCACCGTTGCAGTGCACGGTGTACACATCGTCCGGCAGGTCGTTGCCGTATTTACGGGTGATCTCGCTGCCAAAGATGGCACCAAAGGCGCGATCCACGTTGGAAACATTCAGGCTGACGCTCTGGGGAGCCTTGCTGCCCAGCTTGAACTTCTTCATCAGCACCTTCATGTCCAGCGTGTTTTCCAGATGGAAGTCGTAGCTGTCCTCCTTGATGAAGTGGACGTTGCTGCTTGCAATGGCGGGGTTGTGCAGGATGCAGTCCAGATCCAGCTCCGCTGCACGGCTGCCCGGGGCGGCGGGCTTGACCCGCAGCAGGTCGGTGCGGCCCACCAGCTCGTCCACGGTGCGCACGCCCAGCTTTGCCATGTACTCCCGCAGCTCCTCTGCCACAAAGGTGAGGTAGTTGATGATGTACTCCGGCTTGCCCTTGAAGTTCTTGCGCAGCTCGGGGTTCTGGGTGCAGATGCCCATGGGGCAGGTGTCCAGATTGCACACACGCATCATCACACAGCCCTCGGCCATCAGCAGGGTAGTGCCGAAGCCGAACTCCTCGGCGCCCAGCATACAGCTGATGGCCACATCCCGGCCGGACAGCAGCTTGGAGTCGCTCTCAATGCGCACGCGGGTGCGCAGACCGTTCAGGATCAGGGTCTGGTGAGTCTCGGCGATGCCCAGCTCCCAAGGCAGACCTGCGTGCTTGATGGAGGTGCGGGGTGCAGCACCGGTGCCGCCGTCATAGCCGGACACCAGAATGACCTGTGCGCCGCCCTTGGCAACACCGGCGGCAATGGTGCCCACACCGGCCTCGCTGACCAGCTTGACGTTGATGTTGGCATTGCGGTTGGCGTTTTTCAAATCGTAGATCAGCTCTGCCAGATCCTCGATGGAGTAGATATCGTGGTGGGGCGGGGGAGAGATCAGGCCCACGCCGGTGGTGCTGTGGCGGGTCTTGGCGATCCACGGATACACCTTGGCGCCGGGCAGGTTGCCGCCCTCGCCGGGTTTTGCGCCCTGTGCCAGCTTGATCTGGATCTCCTCGGCGCTGACCAGATACTTGCTGGTCACGCCAAAGCGGGCAGAGGCCACCTGCTTGATCTTGGAATTGCTCTCGCTGTGGTAGCGCTCCTCGGGCTCACCGCCCTCGCCGGTGTTGCTCCGGCCGCCGAGGCGGTTCAGCGCGATGGCGATGGTCTCGTGGGCCTCGCTGCTCAGTGCGCCGTAGCTCATGGCAGCGCCCTTGAACCGCTTGACGATGCTGGAGACCGGCTCTACTTCTTCCAGCGGGATGCCGCCGTCTGCGGCGTAGTTGAAGTCCAGCAGGCTGCGCAGGTGCACACCCTCGGCACCCATGTTGTCCACCGTCTGGGTGAACTGCTTGAAGGTGGCGTAATCGCCGGTGCGGCAGGCTTTCTGGAACAGGTGGATGGTCTGGGGGTTGAACAGGTGCTCTTCCTTGCCGCTGCGGAACTTGTGGGCACCGCTGTCGGCAAGCTCCATGTTGATATCCAGCCCCAGCGGGTCAAAGGCGGCGTTATGCAGCGCCTCCACATCGGCCTGAATGTCTGCCATGCTGATGCCGCCCACACGGCTCACCGTGCCGGTAAAGTATTTATCAATGACCTCCTTCGAGATGCCCACAGCCTCGAAGATCTGGCTGCTCTGGTAGCTCTGGATGGTGGAAATGCCCATCTTGGAGGCAATTTTTACAATGCCGCTGAGGATGGCGTTGTCGTAGTCCTGCACAGCGGCGTAGTAGTCCTTGTCCAGCAGGCCCTCGTCGATCAGCTGCCCGATGGTCTCGTGTGCCAGATAGGGGTTGATGGCGCAGGCACCGTAGCCCAGCAGGGTGGCAAAGTGGTGCACCTCCCGGGGCTCGGCGCTTTCCAAAATCAGCGCCAGTGCGGTGCTCTTTTTGGTGCGGATGAGGTACTGGGACACTGCCGACACCGCCAGCAGGCTGGGGATGGTCACATGGTATTCATCCACATCCCGGTCAGACAGGATGATGATGTTCGCACCCTCCTTATAGGCGCGGTCTACCTCCAGAAATACCCGGTCGATGGCCTTTTCCAGACTGGTGTTCTTGTAGTAGTTGATGGACACCGTAGCCACCTTGAAGCCCGGCACGTTCATGTACTTGATCTTCAACAGGTCGGTGTTGGTCAGGATGGGGTTGTGCACCTTGAGCACCTTGCAGTTCTCCGGCTTATCCTCCAGCAGGTTGCCGTGGGCACCGATGTAAACGCTGGTGGAGGTGACCACCTTCTCCCGGATGGCGTCAATGGGCGGGTTCGTCACCTGTGCGAACCGCTGCTTGAAGTAGTTGAACAGCGGGGGATGCTGGCTGCTGAGCACAGCCAGCGGGGTGTCGGTGCCCATGGCACCGGAGGGCTCTGCGCCCGCCCGCGCCATGGCAAGGATCATGGTGTTCACGTCCTCGTACTTGTAGCCGAACACCTTCTGCAGCCGGGTCAGCTGCTCGCCGGTGTAGCTTTCCACCTTCACGTTGGGGATCTTCAGCCCGCTCAGCTGCACCAGATTGCGGTCGATCCACTCGCCGTAGGGCTCGCGGCTGGCGTAAAGCTCCTTCAGCTTTTCGTCGTCCACCACCTCGCCCTTGACGGTATCCACCAGCAGCATCTTGCCGGGACGCAGGCGCTCTTTGACCAGAATGTTCTCCGGGTCGCATTCCAGCACACCCACCTCAGAGGACAGGATCATGCGGCCGTCCTTGGTGATGTAGTAGCGGCTGGGGCGCAGACCGTTGCGGTCCAGCACCGCGCCCATCACATCGCCGTCCGAGAACAGGATGGCGGCGGGGCCATCCCACGGCTCCAGCATGGTGGCGTAGTACTGGTAGAAATCCCGCTTTTTCTGGCTGATGTTCTTGTTGTTCTCCCACGGCTCGGGGATGGTGATCATCACAGCCAGCGGCAGGTCCATGCCGTTCATCACCATAAACTCCAGAGTGTTATCCAGCATGGCGGAGTCCGAACCGGAGGTGTTGATGATGGGCAGGATCTTGTTCATATCGTCCTGCAGAATGGGGCTGGAGATGCTCTCCTCACGCGCCAGCATGGCATCGGTGTTGCCCTTGATGGTGTTGATCTCGCCGTTGTGCAGGATAAAGCGGTTGGGGTGTGCACGCATCCAACTGGGGTTGGTGTTGGTAGAAAAGCGGCTGTGCACCATGCCGATGGCGGATTCATAATCCGGGTCTTGCAGGTCGGCGTAGAACAGCCGCAGGTCGTGCACCAGGAACATGCCCTTGTAGACGATGGTGCGGCTGGACAGGCTGGGCACATAGGTGCCGTTGCTGGCCTGCTCGAACACGCGGCGCACGATATACAGCTTGCGGTCAAAATCAATGCCCTTGCTCACCTTGGCGGGCTTTTTGATGAAGCACTGCCAGATGGCGGGCATACAGTCCCGCGCCTTCTGCCCCACGGCATCGGGGTCTACGGGCACTTCGCGCCATGCCAGAAACTCCAGTCCCTCCTTGCGGGTGACCACCTCGAACAGCTTCATGGCCTGTGCCCGCAGGTGCTCGTTCTGGGGGAAGAAGAACATACCCACGCCGTACTCCCGCTCATTGCCCAGCCGAATGTTCAGCTCCTCGGCAACCTTGGAGAAGAACTTGTGGCTGATCTGCAGCAGGATGCCCACGCCGTCGCCGGTCTTGCCCTCGGCGTCCTTACCGGCGCGGTGCTCCAGCCGCTCCACGATGGACAGTGCATCGTCCACCGTCTGGTGGCTTTTACGTCCCTTGATGTCCACCACAGCGCCGATGCCGCAGGCATCGTGCTCGAACTGTGGGTCGTACAGACCAAGGGTGGTTTTCTGCTCTGTAAAGTTTTCCATAGTCTTTCCCATCCTTTTTACTTGTTTACCGGGGGCTGCGGCACCCTCCGCAGCTTTTTATCCCCTGCAAAAAGAAAAAAGCGCCCCGCAAGGGCATAAGATGCCCCTGCGGAACGCCTTTGTTCCGATACCTGATATTATACAGATTCCTGAAAAATCTTCAAGTGACAGCTGCACCAAATATGCTACACACATTGCGCCGCTTCTTGTGCGAAACGCCGCGAGCCCCCGCAGCTGTGCGCGGCATACAAGCAAAACCGCCGCACCCGGCGTTGTGCACGCGGGTACGGCGGTTTGGAGGAATTTGCCCTGAGTGATGCGGAACACTCAGGACTCAGGAATGCTTTGATTTGCGGGTGAAGAACCATCCGCAGGCCAGCAGCAGGGAGCCCAGGCTTGCCAGCACACCGGCCATCCAGCCGGTGGTGCCGGTCTGGGGCAGGGTGGGCACTGCCGGGGCAGCGGGCTGTGCGGCGGCGGGAGCTTCCGTGTGGGGAGCCTGAGCCGGGGCGTCGGATGCGGCGGCAGCTTCGGTGCCGTTGGTGTCGTCAGAGTCAGCCGGGGCTTCCGGGGCGGAGGCGTCTGCGTCGGGGTCCGGTGCCAGAGAGATCTCTTCCACCGGCAGAACCGCCAATTCTGAGTTGCGGGTTTGTTGTAAAATAACCAAACGAAACCTCACCCGCCCAGAATGGCCTGCAGGTCGGCTTCCGGGGTGGCAATGGGCTTGAGGCCGTACCGTTCCTGCAGGGTGCGCACCACCCCCGGCGAGAGGAACGGGGGCAGGGTAGGCCCCAGCCGGATGTTCCGGATGCCCAGCGCCAGCAGCGCGATGAGGATGCACACGGCCTTCTGCTCAAACCAGCACAGCACCAGCGAGAGGGGCAGGTCGTTGACGCCGCAGCCAAAGGCGTCGGCCAGCGCCAATGCGATGCGGATGGCGCTGTAGGCGTCATTGCACTGGCCCACGTCCAGGATGCGGGGCAGGCCGGTGCCCGGCACGGTGCCAAGGGGCAGGTCGTTCAGGCGGAACTTGCCGCAGGCCAGGGTCAGCAGGATGGTGTCGGGCGGGGTAAGGCGGGCAAACTCGGTGTAGTAGCGGCGGCTGGGCCGGGTGCCGTCGCAGCCGCCCACCAGAAAGAAGTGCCGCAGCTTACCGTCCCGCACCGCCTGCACGATCTCGTCCGCGTGCTGCAGCACGGCGGTGCGGGCAAAACCGGTGGTCACCGTGGAGCCGCCGTTCAGGCCGGGTAGCAGGGTGTCCTGCGCGTAGCCGCCCAGCTCCAGCGCCTTTTCGATCACCGGGGAAAAGTCGCGCCCTTCGTCGATGTGGGGCACGCCGGGGTAAGCCACCACCGAGGTGGTGAACACCCGGTCGGCGTAGCTGGCGCGCAGGGGCATGATGCAGTTGGTGGTGAACAGGATGGGCGCGGGGATGTCCTCGAACTCCCGCTGCTGGTTCTGCCATGCGGTGCCAAAGTTGCCCTTGAGGTGGGGGTAGCGGCGCTTCAGCTCCGGGTAGCCGTGGGCGGGCAGCATCTCCGAGTGGGTGTAGACGTTGACGCCCCGGCCTGCGGTCTGCTCCAGCAGCTGCTGTGCGTCGTAGAGGTCGTGGCCGGAAATCACGATGAACGGCCCCTTTTCAATGGTCAGGGGCACCTGCACCGGTTCCGGATCGCCAAACGCGCCGGTGTTGGCCGCGTCCAGCAGCTCCATGCAGCGGTAGCTGGCTTCTCCTGTGGCCTGCACCAGCTGCCACAGGGCGTCGGTGGTCTGGCCGGGGTCGCCCACGGCCTGCAGGGCGGTACAGAAGAACCGGTCCAGCTCCGGGTCGATGCGGCCCAGCACCCGGGCGTGGTAGTTGTAGGCGGCCATGCCCCGCAGGCTGAACAGCACAAAGCATTTCAGGCTGCGCCGGTCGGCATCCGGTTCCCGCCAGAGGGCCTGCATGTCGTAGTCCGGGCCGGTGCCGGGGCTGGCGTCGTGCACCCGGCGGGTCAGCGCGTCCACGGCGGCGGGGTCAAAGTTCACGTTGGTAATGGTGGTGAACAGCCCCTGCATCAGCAGCCGGGCCTGTTCCGGGGCCGGGCCGCGCCCCGCCGCGATGAGCTGCCCGGCAAACGCGATGAGCGCCCCGGTGAGCCGGTCCTGTGCGGCGGCTGTCTCGGCCGACTTGCCGCACACCCCCGCTGCGCCGGTGCAGGCGGTGCAGCCCGCCGCCTGCTCACACTGAAAACAAAACATCTGCTCGTCCATACAAAACTCCCTTTCTGCCATAAGATACTGCCAGTGTGGGCAGAGCGGGGCGGGGTTATACCAAAAAAGAGCCGCACCCCTGCGGGCGCGGCTCTTGGACGATGCAGTATGACTTAGTAGGTGATGCCCTGTGCCATCATGGCGGTAGCGACCTTCAGGAAGCCGGCGCAGTTTGCACCGACCATCAGGTTGCCCTCAGAACCGGCAGCCACAGAAGCGTCGTAGGAAGCGTGGAAGATGCCCTCCATGATGCCCTTCAGCTTGGCATCCACTTCCTCAAAGCTCCAGCTCAGGCGCTCGGAGTTCTGGCTCATCTCCAGACCGGAGGTAGCCACGCCGCCGGCGTTGACAGCCTTGGAGGGCGCGACGACCATGTGCTTCTGCTCACGCAGGAAGAGTATACCGCACCGGATGTGGTTGCTGAACTGCGCAGCAGCTGGTTTCGCGTACCGCAGGAGATGGACGACATGAAATATGCCGACCAGGTACGGTTTATCCGCCGCACGATGCAGAAGGAACCGGAGCATACAACTACTTATACCATCTTTACCACCACAGACTGCAACGCCCGGTGCTTTTACTGCTATGAGATGGGACGTTCCCGGATTCCCATGAGCAACGAAACCGCCCATAAGGCGGCGGCTTATATTGCAGCGCATTGCGGCGGCGAAAAGGTCCATCTGCACTGGTTTGGCGGTGAGCCGCTTTTTAATAAGCAGGTCATTGACATCATCTGCACCGACCTTACGGAAAAGGGCATTGTGTACGAATCCATGATGATCTCTAATGGGTATCTGTTTGACGGCGCTACCGTAGAACAAGCGGTTTCCCATTGGAAGTTGAAGAGCGTGCAGATCACGCTGGACGGCACGGAAGAGATTTATAACCGCAGCAAGGCATTTATTTATAAGAATGGCAAAAGCCCCTATCAGGTGGTACTGGCAAATATCCGGCGTTTGCTGGATGCAGGGGTTGCGGTTCTTATCCGGCTGAACATGGACGAGCACAACGCCGATAATCTGATGGAACTGGCGGATGAATTGCACGAACAGTTTGGTGAAAACAAAAAGCTGACGGTTTACAGCCATGTGTTATATGAGTTTCTGGGTTGCAAAGAGGGTATTCCAGCGGACAGCCGAAATGAGCTCTATCAGAAACAGCAGGCGTTGTATCATAAGCTGGTGACCCTTGGATATGTAAAGAAATTGGGTTTACGAAAAGACCTTCCGCTTCGGCGTTGTATTGCAGACCATGGTGGTGCACTTACCATCTTGCCAAACGGCGAATTGGGCTTGTGTGAGCAATATAGCGAGAACAACTTTATCGGGCATATAGACAGCGAAAAGCTGGACGAATCCGTGCGGCAAAGTTTCCTGGAATCGTGGCCGGCTTTGGATGCGTGCAGGAAATGTTTTTTCTATCCGGAATGCATCCGGTTGAAAAAATGTATTGAGCAGCAAAAGTGCTACGAGCAAATGCAGATTAAGGTTCGGGAAGATACATTATCCGCTATGCGCAACACTTACGAGGCATGGCTGAAAAAAGAGCAGATCAGTGAGGAAGAACCTCACTCGGACTGCTGACCCTTTGCGTGACGCAGCATAGCAGCTGTTTCACATAGAGATTTTCTGCGAAAGGAGGTGTGTAAACATGGAAAAGTACACCAAGGCTCAGATGGAAGTCATCGAGTTTGAGGCCGAGGATGTCATCACGACATCTAGCATCAAGATCTGCACCAGTACAGACTATGATACTATTACCCCAGATCCCAGCGATAAATGTATTTGGGGCGACTGATGACACGTTAGAAGAAGGCAGTCTGCTTCGGCGGTCTGCCTTTTCTTGAAAAACACCGTTCCAAGAAAGGACGATTTGAGATATGAAACTGAAAGATACATTTGTCACACAGGAAATGGATGGCGAGCAGGTGATGGTGGAAGCGGACGGCGGCTTTGCCGGCATGGTGCGCAGCAATGCCACCGCCGCCTTTATCATCGACCAGCTCAAAACCGAAACCACCAAGGAAGCCATTCTGGATGCCATGTGCAAAAAAGTACGATGCCCCCCGCGCTGTGATGGCAGAGGATGTGGACATGGTGCTGGCCAACCTGAAAAAAATTGGTGCGCTGGATGCGTAAATCGACCTTTGAGGAGGAGATCACGCACAATGGCTTTTTGCTTTACCGCAATGTAGGCGACAGTATGCTGCCGCTGATCCGGCAGGGCAAAGACCTGCTGCTTATCGCCCGCAAACCGCAAGGACGGCTGAACAAATACGATGTGCCGCTCTACCGCCGAGACAGCGGACAATATGTGCTCCACCGTATTTTGAAAGTGCGTAAAAATGATTACGTCCTCTGCGGAGACAACCGCTGGCGGCGGGAGATAGGCATTACCGACCGGCATATCATCGGCGTGCTGACGGCAGTAATCCGGGATGGGCAAAAGCTCCCGGTCACGGATCAGCGCTACCGGCTGTATGTGCATCTGTGGTGCGATTTGTTCTACCTGCGCGCAGCGGTGCTGTGGTGCCGTGACCTGCCCGGAAGAATAAAAAGGAAGCTGTGCCAATGAAACAAAAAAATACCTTACAATGGCTCAGCATCGTAGCGGGAAAAACCAAGCTTCTGGTAGGCGTTCTGGTCGCAATACAGGCGGTGCTGAGTGTTTCCAGCATCGCCTTTGCGTTTGTACTGCGGCGCATCATCAATATGGCCGTGGACGGGGTACAGGGCGGTTTTTGGGCATCGCTGGCGCTGCTGGTGGGCATCCTGCTGGGGCAGATCATGTTGAGCGCGGCGAGTCGCTTTTTAAACGAGTACACCAGCGCTGCCGTGGAAAACCGCTTTAAGCATCGGCTCTTCTCCGCCCTGCTTACCGGCGATTATGCGTCAGTGGCGGCGGTGCACTCCGGCGAGTGGATGAACCGCCTGACCTCGGATACCACCGTGGTGGCGGGCGGCGTGACCCAGATCGTGCCCGGTCTGGTCGGAATGCTGGTGCGCTTGCTGGGCGCAGTGACCGCTATTTTGTGGCTCGAGCCGCGTTTTTTGTACATCCTTCTCCCCGGCGGCGCGGCCATGATGCTGCTGACCTATGCGTTCCGCAAGATATTGAAACGACTGCACAAGAGGATTCAAGAAACAGACGGCGCGCTCCGGGTGTTCTTGCAGGAGCGGCTGGAAAGTCTTGTCATCGTCCGCACCTTTGCCAAGGAAGAACAGATGACGCAGCAGGCAGACGCCCTGATGGACGCCCACAAAGCCGCCCGGATGAAGCGCAGCAATTTTTCCAACCTGTGCAACATCGGCTTTGCCGGTGCCATGGACGGGGCGTATCTGCTGGGTATCGGGTTCTGCGGCTACGGCATCCTGACCGGCACCATGAGCTACGGCAACCTGATAGCCATTATGCAGCTGGTGGGGCAGGTGCAAAGCCCGTTTGCCAACCTGACGGGCTATCTGCCGCGGTATTATTCCATGCTGGCCAGCGCCGAGCGCCTGATGGAAGCGGAAGCCTTTGCGTCAGACAGCACCGAAACGGTGCCTGAAGAACAGACCTTGAATTTTTATCAGACCGAATTGCAGTCCCTTCAGCTGGAACACGTCTGTTTTACCTATCAGCCCCCGGTGCAGACCGAGGGCGAACCGCCCGCCATGCCGGTGGTTTTGCAGGATGTCAGTCTGACCGTCCGCAAGGGCGAGTATGTAGTGTTTACCGGGCCGTCCGGCTGCGGCAAAAGCACCCTCCTCAAACTGCTCATGTGCCTGTATCCGCTGGATTCCGGCAAGCGGTTCCTTTCCACGAAAACTGGGAACCAACCGCTGACCTCAGCATGGAAAAGTCTGTTTGCCTATGTGCCACAGGGTAACCAGCTTTTGTCCGGTTCCATCCGCAGCATTGTTGCATTTGGGGATGAAGATAGGGCGCAGGATGAGAATGCAATTTATAACGCACTGAAAATCGCCTGTGCGGATGATTTTGTACGCAGGCTGGAAAACGGGCTGGATACCGTGCTGGGTGAGCGCGGCGCAGGTCTGTCCGAAGGGCAGATGCAGCGCATCGCCATTGCCCGGGCGGTATATTCCAACCATCCAATTCTTTTGTTGGACGAGGCGACCAGCGCATTGGACGAAGCAACAGCCCTTCGACTGCTGAATAATTTGCGAAAGATGACGGACAAAACGGTGATTCTGGTCACGCACCGGATGAATCAGGCCGGGTTCTTTGATGCAGAACTGGCGTTCTCGAAGGATGGCATTTGCGTGAGGGAAAGGAAAACGTGCAAATGAAAAGCAAAGCATTATCGATCGTAGTCATTCTTCTTGCTGTCGTGCTGTTTGGACTGCTCTTTGTAAACCACCGTCAGGAACAGCGGCAGACAGCGTATATGCAGCAGCTTCAAAAGGAAGCAATGCCATATGAGCAAGAGATCAACGATATTCGTTCGAAGCTTGCACAAAAGCAACGCACCATCAACACTAAAGAAGATACTTCCGGCATCCTTTTTGGTTTTGTTCCTGCATCGGCAGACGATTTTACCGAGATCGATAAACTGGCTGCAGAACATTCCATCACCCCGGTGATCCTTCTGGACTGTTCGCAGGAAAAAGAACAGCTGACCCGGATTTTGAAAAAAGCCGTTGCAAAAGACTATGAAATTGTGTTGGCGGGCCTGCAATTTGACGAATCCATTTTGCAGACGGCGGACGAGATGAAAGACCTGTTGGTGCAGATGGACGATACCAAAAGTCCTGCGTTTCTGCTTCGGAACAATGTGAACACAGAAGAGAACCGGAATCTTTTGAATGAACATGGCTATACAGAATTGATCTTGTATGATGCTTCCTTGCAGGCTGGTATGCAGGAAAATGGGAAACCATACATTTGCTATGGCTTTTTCAAGCAACCCGTCTACTACGCAGACTATATTTCTCAAGTTGTTACAGCACATACCATGATGCTTGCGTCGTTTGATTTTTCAACGATTCAAAGCGGAACGCTCCAGATTTCAGATGTTGAAAGATTTATGACGCTTGCAGACGACCGGAAAGCGGCCAATGAGTTGCGTTATGTTGACCTGAACAGTGCTTTTCAAGCAGTGGCCGACCAGAATGCCACCCAGCAAGAGCGGCAGGAATCCTATGAAAAATATGAAGCGGAGCAGGAAAAACGCATTCAGGAACTCAAGGAAAAAATCAGTGCAATCTACAGCCGTTGGGATGAGTATTGAAGGAGCATGATATGGAAAAGACTTCGGAACTTTTGATTTATCTCATGGCCTGTTCACTGCAAGAGACAAAGCCGGAAGAAGCACTGCTTGCAAATATTGACGTGGAAGCACTGCTTCGATTGGCGAAAGCGCATTCCGTTTCTGCAATGGTGTGCATGGCGCTGGAACAGACCGATGCGTTTCGTTGTGCCGAGGAAAGCATCCGGCTGAAATGGCTGGATAGCAAAAATAAGGCGATCCGCAAAAATATGCTGCTGGATGCCGAACGGCACCGACTGGAAAAAGAATTTGCAGAGCATGGTATCTGGTATATGCCGCTGAAAGGCAGCATTCTGAAAGACTGGTATCCTAAATTCGGGATGCGGGAAATGGCAGATAACGATATTCTGTTTGATGCGACAAGACGGCAGCAGGTAAGAGATATTTTTGTAAACAGGGGCTACAGCATTGAGTCCTATAACAAGAGTAACCATGATGCTTATGAAAAGCAACCCATCTATAACTTTGAGATGCATGTTGCGCTGTTTCACGAAGACCGCTCAACTCTTCAAAAGAAGTATGAGAATGTCGTAGACAGGCTGGTGCAGGACGAGAAGCTACCTTTCCGGTATCACTTCACCCCAGAGGATTTCTATGTGTTTGTTGTGGCACATGCTTACAAACATTACAGTCATGGAGGAACTGGCATCCGGACTCTGGCAGATTTTTATGTTATGAATCGGAAACTGGGGAAGATCTTAGACTGGGAGTATGTAGAGTCTGAGTTGAGGAGTCTGGGCATCCTTGATTATGAAAGGGACAGTCGTAAGTTATCACAGAAGCTGTTTGGAAATACCAAAACCGTGTTGAGGTCCGAA
>OHFE01000506.1_pt1 | contig 13749 bp, 15 predicted proteins | sample 1567471 | NCBI WGS metagenome assembly OHFE01 (sample SAMEA3879513, study PRJEB24766) | human gut metagenome | biome: human-associated habitat; feature: feces | place: USA | collected 1985/1987 | reverse complement strand
AATGATTTTTAATAAAAAAGACACCCTTAATGATACAAATTATACAAGCCACAACAATACATTAATGCTGAAAATGGTAACCTCTTACAGTATTTTCCTGCTGATCATTCTGGTTTTGTTCCTCTTTTTATACCGTTCTACGATAAATAACGCACGTGATTCTTATGATCAGCAGAACGAGACAACCCTGATCAGCAATGCAGAGCTGTTTGAAAGCGATCTGAATATCATGGAAGTCTATTGCAGACAGCTTCTGCAGAACGACACTTTCCGGAAAGTCATGAATTATGAGAATACCTATTATCCTTTTACGGAAATGGGAAATGAATTGCAGAACTCTCTGGCTACCAATGTATATGCAGAAGCTCTTCTTCCGTTAAAAGAGTCCTTTGTCTATTTTCCGGAGACAGACTATGTATTGAATCCTACTTATTTTATATCCGCAAAGCGGTTCTATAGCTGGATCCAGAAGTATCCTTCTACCGAAAAAGAAATGTGGCGATCCTATATGACGGAACCGGAATACGAGAACCGCTTTCTTCCCATGGATCAGTTCATGCCAAATTACAGCGAAAAATACTATATGTATATCATCGACCTGAACGATCTCTATTATATGGATGCCAATGCGAAGGTCTGCTTTATCTTCGAACAGGATAAGATGGCGGATCTGTTCGACTGTGTTCAGATGGATGGTGATAATTTCCTGGCGGTGACCGCGGAAGATGACTCCACCGTGCTTACGATAAATACTCCGGACAGTATTTCCGCAGAAATGTTGGATTCTCTGGACTTTAATAAGGGATATGCAGAGGTCCGGATCGATGGACAGAACTTTACTTTGGGGAAATACGTTTCGGATAACACCAGTTATTCTTACTATTTCAGCTTCCCGCCCTACAAGGCGGCCGCCGGATTGGGTGGCACCCAGCTGCTTTTCATCTTTTTTGCCCTGCTGGCATTGCTTACAGGCGGCTGTCTGGTCTATTATTTCTCCCGCCGCAATGTCCGCCCGATCATTGAGCTTGGGCAGGAATTGCAGACCGCTGTGGAAGTACAGAAAAATCTGCAGGAAGTGGTAGACAGTCAGCGTCCGATCATCTGTACCTCCTATGTGAGACAGCTGTTATCCGGTACTGCTACTTCCGAGGATGAAGTTACCTACATGGAAAACTATCTGGGTATTGCGGATTCTTCTTATTATAATGTGTTGTACATCGTCTACTATAATAATTTCGGAGACAATACAGAAATCACTCTCCCCGGCGGCGTGGAATCCATGGAAGAACTGGAAAAGATCATCGAGACAGCACTGGAGAATTTCTTTGGTACACCGCTGTTCTATTTCAGCCCCTCGGACCGTACCTATTCCGTTTTGCTGCATTGCTCAGAGGAAGAAGAAAAGGATCTGATCCTGAAGATCAACAACTGCATCCTGCGTCTGCATGATTATCTGCTGGACACTTACGACATCTGGCTTTTCGCAGGTATCGGACGCAATACGGATTCCCTGATGAACGTATGGGAATGCTACCAGCAGGCCTCCGAGGCTGTTATACCAGTAAGAATTATTTCTTCTTTCCGTATGAATTTATTAAGAAGGATTCCAACGTGTTCTATTACCCGCCGGAGATTTCCACGAAGCTGATCCACTTCATCTCCACGGGCAATACGCCGCAGGTATTAGAGATGTTCAACCTGATCCATCAGGAGAATATCGAGGAACGTACCCTGCCGGTCAACCTGTTAAAATACCTACTGTCAGATATCCGTAACACTTTATTAAAAGCAAGATTTGCACTGCCCCAGGATGCGGATCCCGAAGCTGTAAAGGTACTGGATGAACGTTTCAATGAGCACCTTACCTTCAAATTGTGCGAAGATCTTGCCTTATCCCTGTGTAATCTCTTCGGCAATAAGGAGGATGACAATACGTTATCCGCCACCATTGAGAAATATATTAAGGAAAATTACAAGGACCCTTCCTTAGGGCTTAACAAGATCTCCGATGAATTCCAGATCTCAGAGAGCTATTTCTCCCATATGTTCAAGGAAAAGACCGGAGTCAACTTCTCCACTTATCTGGAGAATATCCGCATGACGGAGGCCGCAAGACTGATCAAGGAGACCGATATCAGTCTGAATGAGCTGTATATTGCTGTGGGATATAATAATTCCAATACTTTCCGGCGTGCCTTCAAGAAGGTATACGGAGTGACCCCCAGTGCCATGCGGGAAAAATAGAACAATCTCTTGATAGAAATGCACAAAGGAACAGCCGGGACATCTTCGGAGGATTTAATCCTCCAGAAATGCCTCGGCTGTTTTCATATCTTCCGGCGTTGTGATCTTAATATTCTGATAAGAAGCCTCTACCAGCTTCACTCTTGTCTCAGTAAACAGTTCCACCACGCTGGCATCATCCGTTACCTGAATGCCCTGTTCCTGCATCCTGGGAAGACGATTTTTCAGTCTCTCATATGCCTGCAGGATCAGGCTGGTCTCAAATACCTGCGGTGTCTGGATATTCCAGACGGTTCTTCGATCCGGAGTGGACAGGGCAAAGCCTTCTCCGTCACTGATCTTCACCGTATCCTTGCTCTGTACCGCCGCCACGCAGGCCTGATACTGTACGGCCGCTGCGTAGGTATCTTCTAATATCTTCTCCGTCAGAAAAGGTCTGGCACCATCGTGAATGAACACATATCCATGCTCATTGGGTACTTTCAGCCGTCCGTCAGCGATCAGCTGCAGAGCCCTCCCAACAGACAGATACCGTTCCGCTCCTCCGGAAGTAATAATATTTACTTTGGTAAAATGATATTTTTGCACGATTTCTTCCCGGACATAGGGAATATCCTGCTCTGCCGTCACCAGAATACAGTCATCAATAATCCGGGATTTCTCCACCGCATGCAAGGCATACCAGATCAGTGGCTTTTCTTTTAACGGTAAAAACTGCTTCGCCACCGCCGACTGCATGCGGCTTCCGCTGCCCGCCGCAAGGATAATAGCGGTACATCTGGGCTTTTCCCCGTTTTTCTCCGGCTCCCGGTCGTGTTTTTCTTCCTTTTCTGCTTTATTTATCATATAATCTTCTGTCAGATTTCTGTCCTGTGCTACTCTGTCTACCATATTGTGTCTGTCTTTCCTTGAAGTCTTTTTTCGGTTCTTAACGCTCTCCCAGTTTCAGGTTCGGTACCGCATTCAGATCATAGCCGCTGCGGACACCCTTAATGTACTCGTAATAGCCGGCCACACCGATCATCGCCGCATTATCGGTACAGAAAATGGGGGAGGGATGATAAAATGCTATGTTACGTTTTCCGCATTCTTCCTCAAACGCTGCCCGCAGGGAAGAATTCGAAGCCACGCCGCCGGCAATGGCAAATTTATTCAGTCCATAAGCCTTCACTGCATGGAGGGAATGGCTCACCAGCACATCTACGACTGCTTTCTGGAAGGAAGCAGCCACATCCGCCTGATTAATCTCTTCTCCCTTCATCTGGCATCCGTTCAGATAGTTCAGCACTGCGGATTTCAGACCGCTGAAGCTGAAATCATATTCATTCTCCGCCACTGCTGCTCTGGGGAAGTGGATTGCATCCGGATTGCCCTCCTTCGACACCTTGTCAATCTTGGGACCGCCGGGATATCCCAGTCCGATGGCACGAGCCACCTTGTCAAAAGCTTCTCCCGCCGCATCATCTCTGGTCCGTCCGATGATCTCATATTCACCGTAATCCTTGACCACCACCAGATGTGAGTGGCCGCCGGACGCCACCAGACAGATAAAAGGAGGCTCCAGTTCTTTATTCTCAATGAAGTTGGCACTGATGTGTCCCTCAATATGATGTACTCCAACCAGGGGAATTCCGGTAGCAAAACTGATTGCTTTTGCCTCAGATACACCCACCAGAAGTGCTCCCACCAATCCGGGACCATAGGTCACCGCAATGGCGGTAATGTCTTCCAGCGTCACATGTGCATCGGCAAGCGCCTGCTCAATGACCTGATTGATCTTCTCGATATGTTTGCGGGATGCGATTTCCGGCACCACACCACCGTACAGGGTATGTAATGCAATCTGTGAGGAAATGACGTTGGAAAGCACTTCCCTGCCGTTTTTCACCACAGAAGCCGCTGTCTCATCACAGGAGCTCTCAATTCCCAGAATATAAATATCTTTTTGTTTTTCTGTCTCTGCCATTTTTCTGCCTACTTTGCTTTTAATTATTCTCCTGCTGTTCCAGACTGTCATTCAACTGATCCGCCGTCTCCCAGCCGTAGATCCTCCATTTGCGGTTTTCATCCCTGCGAAGCAGATATACCAGCATGGTGGAACTCTTTTTTCCGTTTTCCGTCATGCCATAGCCACAGGCAATCCGGGCAAAAGAATATCCGTCTGCTGTATAATAGTCCACATTGGTGCTGGACGCAAGAGAAACACTTGTTATTTTTCTCTTATTGTCCTTATAGTTCTTAACCTCTCCCTGTAATCGGGTCAGATAGGTATCTTCTTCGTTATTTGCCCGGAGTTCCTCATCGAACAGCTGAAGGGATTTCCTGCCCAGTTCCTGAAGCTCCTCCGTGGTACAGTCTTCATTGTAGAAGCATTTGATCAGATCATTGTAATATCTGATTACTTCCTTAGGTGTCGCAGGATAATTATTGGTCAGATCTCTGGAGAGTGCCGTATCCACCTCTGACATAATGGCCTCCTGCTGTTCTGTCCTGCTTTTTCCCGACAGATACGAATAATATCCCACTACCAGGACAATGAGGAAGATCAGAAAAACCGTAATTTTCGTCATCGACGTGTTGTTTTTTTTCATATTTTCCTACTTCCCTTCATCAAAGTTCAATTCCATGGTCCAGCCGTCCTTTGCCGCATAAGCTGCGGGGAAAATCTTCCGGACATCATCCATGAATTCCTCAGGTCTCGTCATAGAAGGGCTGTAATGTGTCAGCCACAGTTTCGGTGCCCCCACTTCTTTTGCGATCTTCGCCGCTTCGTACATTGTCATGTGCTTATGTTCTCTGGCTTTGACCAGCTTGTCGGGTTCGCCATACATTCCTTCCAGAATCAGCAGATCCGCTCCCTGGGCATTCTGACGGATGCTTTCAGTAGGACGGGTGTCTGTACTGTAGGTCACCTTCAGGCCCTTTCGTTCCGCTCCCAGTACCATATCCGGAGTGAAGACTCTTCCGTTTTCCTCCAGAGTCTCCCCCTTTTGCAGACGGCTCCAGAATTTCATGGGGATTTCCTGATCCAAAGCTCTGTCCTTATCAAATCGACCCGCACGGTCAATCACCATACTGTATCCATAACAGAGCACATTGTGGTTCACTTTGAAGGCTTCCAGACGGAATCCTTCAAAAGAAAATGTCTGGGCATTCTCCGTGATCTCCATGCATTTTACTTCAAAAGGAAGCTCCGGTGCGATCACCCGCAGAGAAGCCACCACTTTGGCAAGTCCCCTGGGCCCGATCAGGAGCAGCGGTTCCGTGCGCTCTGCATTTCCCATGGTCAGAAGCATTCCCGGAAGGCCGCTGATATGATCCGCGTGAAAATGGGTAAAGCAGATAATGTCGATGGGGTTCGGGCTCCAGCCTTTTTCCCTCATGGCAATCTGGGTGCCCTCTCCGCAGTCGATCAGAATACTTTTCCCGTTATAGCGCATCATCAGGGAGGTCAGCCATCTGTAAGGCAGTGGCATCATTCCTCCGGTTCCCAATAAGCAAACGTCTAACATCTTTCCTCGCAATCTTGCCTAAGCAGCATCTTTTTGTTCTTTCTGTCTATAAAAGCTCTGTCTCCGGCATTTCTTCCACCGGAACGGCAAACGTATGGATCCATTTGTCATAGCAGTCTTCGCACAGGTCAAACCTGTGTCTGAGCCCGTCTTTCCTGCTGAAATAGCCAAATCTCACATCTGCGGCGAAACATCCTTCACGGACGATTTCATTTTCTATTTTCAACTCCTTGCCGCAGCCGTTACAGATTACCTGCTGTAATTTACCGTTTTCTTCTTTTCGCATCCTGTTTCCACCTTTCTGACTGTAAATGTTACCTTTTGACCCTGGCATCATTATAATGGATAATCCGCCGGAAAAGTGATGGTAATACTTGTTAACGGCGCCACATGATCATGGCATCCTCTGTCGGTTTTTCATAAAATTTCGGGCGGATCCCCTCGGAGACAAAACCGAATTTCTCATACAAGTGGATGGCCGGTGCATTGCTCACTCTGACTTCCAGCGTATATGCTGTGATCCCGCGCTCATTGCCGAGGCGTAACAACTCTTCCAGCATTTTGCCGCCAATGCCCAGATTTCGATATTCCGGTGCTGTCACCACGTTGTCGATATTGCCCTCATGAAAACTGTCCGTCAGCCCGGCGCAGCCCGCGATATGACCGTCTGCCTCCGCCACGACATACAGGCAATAATCTCTCGTCAGAAGTCCTCTGAAATCTTCCGCCAACCATGGCATGCTGAAGGACGCAGCTTCGATCCGACTCAGTTCTTCGATATCCGTATTCTGTAACTTACGAACTTCTATTTTCATGCCTGTGCCTCTTTTGCAACCTTCTCCTGTTCCTCTCGTTCCCGCTCTGCCTGGCTCTTACGCAGGTATTCGGGTTCATGCTCCGCTGCGGTCACCGTTCTGCCATGTGCATAGTAGACAGCTCCCAGAGAAGCCACACTGGCAGCACGCTGACGATTATTGGCAGCCGGAGCAAAGGAGCAGGGAACCTTCAGTTTCTGTAAGATCTGTTCCCTGTAGACCGGAACGCCGTCTCCTAAGAAGATCACTTGCCGTCCCAGACGGTTTAATTCCTCCACCAGCTCGTCCACGGCAATAGCGCACTGCTCTTTGATACTGTGCATCACAAGTTGATGTTCTGAGCTTTCCTTTTCCGGGATCTCCTCTTTACAGAACTCATAAATTCCGGTATATACCTGATTCCTTCTGGCATCCATGATGGGACATACCAGCTTGTCCGTTCCCCAGAGGTTAAAAGCCGATCCGATCCGAAGTCCGGTAAAAGAACCGGGGCCTGCGGAAATGGCAATCGCATCAATGGTATGCAGATCCAGATCGATCATCTGCCGGATCTCATCCAGCATGGGTAATAATGTCTGGGAATGTGTTTTCTTGTAATCCGTGGTGTATTCCGCGATCAGGACGTCATCCTCCACGATGGCGGCGCTGGCCACCAGTCCGGAACTGTCCAAAGCTAATATTTTCATACTGTAGTCCTCTCCTCAATCGTGATCCGGCGGTAATCAAAGCCTTTCTCCAGATCCTTTTCTATGGTCACCTGCCTGTAATGTTCCGGCAGGATCTCTTCGATCAGATTCGCCCACTCGATCAGGCAAAGTCCTTCCCCGTAAAAACAATCCTCATAGCCAATCTCCTCCATCTCCTCAACATCGCCAATACGATAGACATCAAAATGGTAAAAGGGCATACGTCCTTCCTCGTAGATCTGCACAATGGTAAAGGTCGGGCTGTTCACCGGCTCCGTGATTCCGAGGCCATCTGCCACACCTTGGGTAAATACGGTCTTGCCTACTCCCAGATCACCGATCAGCGTGTAGACCTGTCCGGGAAGTGCTTCCCTGCCGATCCGCTGTCCCAGTGCAAAGGTCTCTTCCGCACTGTGGGTCTCTATGATCTCTTTTTTGCATTCTCTGTTATCTGCTGAATCGCCTGTTGTCATTTTCCTTACGCTTTCTATTGTTACATGTTACGTGTTACGGTTATGCAGTTACTGTTACTTTTTATATAATTCGTAACTATTCAGAGCCATGCAAAACTGCGTTCTGCGAATACCTGCATACAGACAGATAAGCAGTTTTATATGGCGAAGTAACCACATGCTCTATTCTTCTGCTGTATCCATGCATCTAGCTGCGGATCTTCACTTTTGTGGGCGGCATATGGGTGGAAATCATTTCAATAACGTCCGTTGTCTTATCCTGCATCTGACTTTTAGGAAAAATTGTTGCATTATTTTTCGCCGTATACACAATGATGCTGCGTCCGGTGGATACCGCTTTCAAGCAATCCTCCCATTTCTGACAGGTGGAGCTGTCCCCCTGGGAGATGGTAATGCCGTTCTCATCCAACACATAATGCAGCGGTTCCTTGAAGACCGGATTGTTTACTGCCTGCTGTTTGCTCTTGATATAGAGTGTCCATGGGAGATATAACAGAATCACCACGCCAAGAATCAGATAGATCCAGTACTGTCTCGAGATGCCCACGATCACGCCCAAAGCTCCAATCACCGCTCCCAGAAGTCCGGACACACTGTTGTAGCTGTGCCGCAATAAAAAGTCATATAAATCCCCCGATGTAATCTTCACATCCAATTCTACCATAATGAGTTCTTTCCTTATAATAATGTGACTGCATAGTTACTTGCTATTACAATCCCATCCCCACCATCCGGCGACTGCGCATAGGATTGCATACTATAGAGAACATTATAAATTTTTTCCCATAAAAAAGCAAGTAAAGAACCGCAGGGATTCCAATATCTGTGACCTGCGGTTCTTATAGTTTGCATTTTATTTAATTATGATTTAACTTTTATCGCATATTATTCATGCCGTAATGCTTCGATAGGGCTTAATTTCGCTGCCTTTTTCGCCGGATAAATTCCAAAGAAAATACCTACAGCCGAGGAGAACATACTGGCTCCCAGCACCGTACCCACACTCACCTTTGCGGTAAATCCAATCAGGCTGCAGATTCCAAAGGCTCCTGCCACACCGATCAGAATACCGATCAGGCCGCCCAGCAGGGTAATGATGGCGGATTCCGACAGAAACTGTAACAGGATGGATCCGGTCCTGGCTCCCAGAGATTTCCGGATACCGATCTCTCTGGTACGCTCTGTCACGGATACCAGCATAATGTTCATAACGCCGATACCACCCACCAGCAGGGAGATGGCTGCTACAAATACCACAAAAATGGTGATGTAGCTTAAGATCTGATCCATCTGGCTCATAATATCATTAAAGTTCTGTACTAAGATGGCGTTCTGTCCTCTGACACCGTGGCGGTTCTCCAACAATCTCACCACATCCTTCGCCACCTGAGAGGCATTGTCCGCACCATCACTGACGATCAGCAGGTCCGTGTAATCCACATAGAATCCATACCCCTCAGAAATTGTGGAGATAGGTGCCTCCATGGTCACCGTACCGTTTCCTCCCATTCCGAACAGCTTCGATGCGTTGTCCTTACGGATACCAACGATCGTAAATTCCTGTGTCACTCCATACAACGTATAATCAAAACTCATTCCGATCACATTGGTATTACCAAACAGCGTTTTCGCGCTGCTCTCTGTAATGACACAGACCTTATTCGCCGTATAATAATCCGAATCGGTAAAATAACGTCCCTTGATGATCGGATCCTGGCTCGAATATTCCAGTCCCGCCTTACCGAAAGTTGCAGCAGCATCAAAGGTTCCCTTTCTGCCGGTGGCGCTTCCGCTGAAACTCCAGGACGGTGTTACCGCCTTGACATTAGGGACCTTCTCCTGAATGGCATCCATATCCTCTTCGGTAAATATCACTTCCGTACCGTTTTCTGCGGTATCGTTGCTATAAACTGCGATCTGGCCGCCCGCCATGGAATTCAATTCTCCGTTGATACCACTTTTTACGCCGTTACCGATGGAAATGATCATGATGACGGAGGAAATACCAATGATAATGCCCAGCATGGTCAGGATCGAACGTCCTTTATTACTGCGGATATTCATCAATGCAATTTTGATGTATTCCCATACTTGTGTCATGGATCCGCCTCCTACTGTTCCATGGGCACAGCCGTTACTGCCATGCCCTCCTCCAGGCTGATACCCGTGAGGCTGTTCACTATGATCTGGTCTTCCTCGGTAATGCCATCCAGGACCTCTGTGTATTCATCGGAGGAGATTCCGCAGGTAATTGCCCTCTTGACTACCATGCCGTTCTCGATCACATAGAGGAAATCTCCATTTTTATCCGCATTGATCGCTTCTACCGGGATCAACAATGTATCCTGTGCACTGTTGGTATGTACGGTCAGCTTAGCATCCAGTCCGAGGATGATCTTGTCATCCGGGTTAGTCAGATGTACTTCTACCCCTACCATAGGCGTATTGGAAGCATTCAGTGTTGCCATACGATTGATCTTACTGATCTCGCCTTCGTATTTATTGCCGGAGATGGTAATATCTACTTTCTGCCCGATGGCAAGTTTTGCCACATCGGACTTGGAAGCATCAAAGGAAACCTTCACATTCTGGCTGCTCTCCAGTGTGATCAGCTGTGCTCCTTCTGTTACGCTGGCTCCGGTACACTCCGTTACAATACCGTCAAAGTCCGCAACAATTCCTTTTTTCGCCGCATCGTACTGTTCCTGTGCCTCCTGATAGGTCAGCTGTGCCAGATCCTTATCTGCCGCATAGGCTTGCGACTGATAGCCATTCAGGATCGTTCCCTCACTGCTGCCCTTCTGGCTCTGCATCTCGGCCTTGTAATTTTCACATTCCGTAATATGCTCCTGCACGGTAGCGATCTCATTCTGCATACTCACTACATAATCACTGGAATTAGCAATAGACTGCACGTAAGAATTTCTGGCCTGACTGCTGCTGATATCCTGTAATTCCTTATTGATTTCCTTGGCCCGTTCTGCTGTCACACCGTCCTGCAGTTCTTTGTTTAGGTCTGCCGCTTTTCTGCTCAGATCGTAGCTCTCCTCAGACAACTGTCTCTGGGTCTCCCTCTGGCTCGTACTCAGTTTATCCTGCAGTTCCTTGAGATATGCCTTGTAATCGGTAAGCTGCTGATCCAACACTGCTAGATTGGTATTGGCCTCATTCAGTTTTGCTGTACTTTTGCTGTTCTCTGTCATAGTACTGTTATAAGAAGCATTACTCTTATCCTGCTGTAAGGACGCCTCCTGCAGGCGCTGTTCCATCTGATCCATGTCGTAGGTCATCAGGACATCTCCTGCCTTGACGGCATCTCCTGCTGCCACATTGATCTCGCTTAATCTTCCGCTGACCGGAGCAAATAAAACGGTCTTTTCCTCACTGGCTACTTTTCCGCTGGTGCTGACATTTTCTTCGATGTCTCCGCGAAATGCATTAGTGGTGCTTACCATCACTCCAGCATTGCCGGAAAACGCACAGCTTACCATGCGTATCACGATCAGTACAATTATGATAGCCGCAATAATAACAGGTGCTTTTTTACGCTTTTTGCCTGGGTTCTTTGCCTTCTGTTCCTTTTTTGCTTCTTTTTGCTAGATGAAGATATACTGTTTTTAGTTTTAGGATAAATATATTTAGGTTGATTTTTTTGATTTATATATTCTGGCATATCTTTTCTGCTTTCTTCATTTCCTTGATTTTTTTAGCACTCAGTGCCTGTTCTGTTTTTTCCTGCTGTTCCATGATCCCTCACTTATGATCCTTTCTATATTCATTCATACTCTTATCTTTTCATAATTTGTTAGCCGTGACCGGCGGCATGGCATTGCATGTGAAAGATTTATTTTCCACTACGCTCCTGCTGTCTGCAGCTCCTCCACCGGAACGATCTGTCCGGAATCGGATTCCACTTTGCCGTCCTTGATCTTGATCACCCGTTTTGCCTGTGCCGCAATATCATTGTCATGGGTGATCAGGATGACTGTTCTCCCCTCATTATGTAAACCTTTCAGAATATCCATGATCTCTTTTGTGGAATTGGAGTCCAGATTGCCGGTAGGTTCATCCGCCAGGATCACCGGTGGTGCCTGAGCAATAGCTCGGGCAATGGCCACTCTCCGCTGTTGTCCTCCCGACATCTCCGAAGGCTTATGATCCATACGGTGTTCCAGTCCCACCTTTTTCAGTGCTTCTCTGGAAAGCTCCTGCCGTACACTTCTGGATACTCCCCGGTAGATCAGTGGCAGTTCTACATTTTCCACCGCAGTCAGATTGGGGATCAGATTGAATCCCTGGAAAATAAAGCCGATCTCCCGGTTGCGGATATCCGACAGTTCATCGTCTGTCAATGCGGATACATCCTGTCCATGGAGCCAATATTCTCCACTGGTGGGCACATCCAGGCATCCCAGCATATTCATCAGCGTGGACTTACCGCTTCCGGAATGTCCGATGATGGCCACAAATTCCTGTTCGTCGATGGTCAGGCTCACATGATCCAATGCCCGCACCTCATTTTCCCCAGGATTGTAAACCTTGCACACATCTTTGATCTCTACTAATGCACTCATTCCTCACATACTCCCATTTCATGATACATTTTCTGTGTATTCTTCATTGTGTCACTGTACTGTTTGCATAATACAATAATATCTATTGAGTGTCAACACATTTCTATAAGTATTTGCAACTATTCAGAGTCATGCAAAAGGAAAGCTCTGGAAGGGCGATTTTGCGCATGCGGTTCTGAATAGTTATTACAGCTACTATAACAGGGAAATCCGAAAAAAATGTTGGGAAAATTCTAAAGATTTTCTATATTGACAATATGTTCACAAAGTGTTATATTCCATGCATAAGGTAAAGTTCTTCAGGGTTGGGTGCAATTCCCTACTGGCGGTAATAGGTCATCCTTAAGTCCGCGACCCGCAGATGCATTCTGCGGCTGATCCGGTGTGAATCCGGAACCAACAGTACAGTCTGGATGAAAGAAGACGTATCACTTATATTTTTTTGTGATACCCATGCCCCGGAAGCTTGTATTCCGGGGCTTTTTTTTGAAGGCTTTCCTTGATTTTCTCATAGGAAAGGAGTTCTGAAATGAACAAATTAATGCAAACTGTAACTGAAAATGTGGCCTATGTAGTCATCTTCCTAGCGGTCATCGTGGGGTGTTTCCTGGTGGCTGTGGTGCTGGAAAAGAGTGCCCAGAAGAAAAACGGAGTTTCTGAGCCGATCTTCAACACCAGAAAGCTTGCCATGATCGGTATGTTTTCCGCCATCGCCATGATCCTGCATGTGCTGGACTTCCCCATCTTTTTTGCCCCCGGCTTCTATAAAATGGACTTCAGTGAGCTGCCGATCTTAGTCGGTTCCTTTGCTTTCGGTCCCGTAGCAGGTGTCATGATGGAATTCGTGAAGATACTGCTGAAGCTGTGCATAAAAGGTACCTCTACCGCTTTCATCGGCGATCTGGCGAATTTCGTAGTGGGCTGCAGCCTGATCATCCCTGCTTCCGCTGTGTATTCCTTTAAGAAAACTAAGAAAAACGCCATCCTTGCCTGCATTGCCGGTACACTGGTCATGACGATATTCGGTACCGCATTCAATGCCGTATATCTGCTTCCCGCCTTCTCCAAGTTCTACGGAATGCCTCTGGATGCCATCCTGGCAATGGGTACCGAAAGGAAGGCAGCATTGTAAGCTTCGTGGTGGCATGTGTGGCTCCCATGAATCTGATCAAGGGAACGCTGGTGTCTGTCGTGACACTGCTCATCTACAAGCCTTTAAGCCCTATTATCAAAACAGGTCATAAGGCATAATAAAGATCTATTTCACTTTTCGTATCGTTTGGTGTTATTGGTTATAAAATCATAAGAAGAAAGAGGAATAACATTCTGCTGTGTTATCCCTCTTTCTTCTTATGATAATACGATGTTAGGGTCAAAAGCCCCCGACTTTGATGCCTGCGGATTGTTCCGTGCTACGCACTCCCACTTCTCCGCTCCGCTTCGGT
>OHFE01000505.1_pt1 | contig 13753 bp, 14 predicted proteins | sample 1567471 | NCBI WGS metagenome assembly OHFE01 (sample SAMEA3879513, study PRJEB24766) | human gut metagenome | biome: human-associated habitat; feature: feces | place: USA | collected 1985/1987 | reverse complement strand
TAAGTGAAGTATATTATTTTCGTAAATAAGTGTATCAGTCATTTTTATGTTTTTTTCCATATACACGCTGCATGGTTTTATGCAGAAAACAGCCATTTTTACTTATTTGGGATCCTTCTTGAGTTTTACCTTCTGTACAACCTTGCCCGGTGCCTTATAAATGGAGTTTTCATTTACAAGTCCTCTGACATTGGAAAGCGGATAAATGCTGCAGTTTCTGCCGATAATCGTACCGGGATTCAAAACGCTGTTACAGCCGATCTGGGAAAAATCTCCGACAATCGCACCAAACTTGCGCAGCTTGGTATCCATTTTGCCGAGTGCAAAATTCACTTCTACATTGCTCTTGTCGTTTTTGACGTTAGATGTAATTGCACCTGCTCCGAGATGGGAACGGAAGCCTAAAATACTGTCACCGACATAATTGTAATGTGGGATCTGTACCTCATCAAAGATGATACTGTTCTTAACCTCTGTGGAATTACCGATCACACAGCCTTTTCCAACCAGCGCATTTCCGCGGACAAACGCACACTGGCGCACTTCTGTCTCGGCGCCGATGATTGCCGGTCCTGCCAGATATGCTGATGCAAATACCTTCGCTGTCTTATGCACCCAGACATGCTCCGCTACTTCGGTATACTCTTCCTTCGGAAGAGACTCCCCAAGCTTAACGATAAATTCTCCAATATGTGGAAGCACCTCCCACGGATAGGTATACTGCTCCATCAAAGGTTTTGCCTCCGTATGGGAAAGATCATATAATTCCTTGATTGTTACTGCATTTACACTAAATGCGCAATCATTAGTAAAATATCACGGTGAAATTAATGCTGGGTATTCTGTTGGTATAGGTACATTTGCTACTAATCGCGTAAATGTACACACGATACAAGGTGTTGATATTAGTAAATATTTCTCTACAGGTGTAGGAATAGGATTGGATTATTATCACGAACTTTACGAGAAGGGTGAACTTGTATTGCCGCTGTTTTTGAATATGAAGGGATATTTACCAGCTACTGAAACGGTCAGCCCTTTTTTTTTGTTGGGATAGGATTAACAAAAGGAGTAGATGGAATGGCTGGGTTTATCTGTACGCCTTCCGTTGGAGTTAAATTAAGCCATTGTACACTACAAGTAGGTTATAATATGCAACGAAATTCAGAATATGGATTTGGATATACAATGGGAAGTATTCAAATGAAATTAGGTTACATATTTTAAAATAAGGAACAATGAAGAAAACATTATTTTTACTGATCACTATCTTAACGATATCATTTATTGGATGTTCCGATGATGATGATAGTGAATACAAGGATGCTATTATTGGCACATGGGAATTGACCCAAATAGAATTTGGCGGAGGATGGACGTCTATACCAAGACGGACTTATGCAACATTTAATTCTGACGGTACTTATAATGGAAGAGGGTATTTTGGAAACGGATCTGGTACTTATAAAATTTCTGGGAACACTATCATTTGCTATATTGAAGGTGAAGAGTATGTACGATATGATATTATCGAACTTAATTCAAATTCATGTACACTAAATATGAAAATTGGCAGTGAAGAATTTAAGATTAAATGTATAAAGCATTAATGAAATATACTCGGTTCTCATAATTTTAGAGAACCGAGTATTTACAATTTATAACTAAATATTTAATGTAGTATGGCATTTTATTCTTACCTTAGCACCAAAATAATTATAGCGTTTATAACTAAAAGTTATCAAGATTTATTTGGTGTAAGATCGTATATTAATGCCTAAATTAATGGAACAGTTGGACCCAGAACAGTTCTTTCGCGCCAACCGTCAGATTATTATCAGCATTGCTTCCATAGACCATGCCGAACCTTATTTTAATGGCAAGATAGTAGTCAGTGTCCTTCCTCCTTACAAAGCCCAAATCACCATCAGTGAAGAAAAACTTTCTTCATTCAAGCTTTGGCTTAATTATTAAGAAATGAAAAAGGAAGATTAAGCACTTACTAATCGGTAAACATGATAGCCTCAATGCATATACCTTGTTTATTGATAACACACTCTATAGTCGCTGCCGGAAGCCGGAACTCCAAGATATGCGCATCGGGCAAATAGGGACATATATATCTTTGTGAATCAGGATGAAATGTTCTGATACACAATTCCGAAAATCCAATAAAGCCCCTTACTTTAAAATAATTAAAGCAAGATTGCGAAAACGGCAAAAGGAGGTCTATTTTCTTTCATTAGTCTTTGCAATAGATTTATGTTACTCATGTCAAAAACATGAACTTATCATAAACAAGCGTGTGTCCGAAAGGTTTATCAAAAGTTCCATTTCTTCCGCCACAATATAAAAAAGTAGTCCGGCACAGATATTCATCCATATGCCGGACTGCTTTTACACCATATTATCCTTCTTACTTATTTCTAAGTTTTTTACACAAATCTGCTTTATCCGACAAACAAGGAGGATCGAAAAAATATTCATTCCACCAAGTAACGTTTCCGCCCGATAATATAAACAGTTATTCTACCGGCGGCACCTCCAGAATACTACCATAACGATGATATTCAAATGAAATACTTTGCTCCTTGATGTAATGAATCAATTCCACACGTCCGTCTTTCACCGGTTTAGCTGTAGCAATATACTTATCAATACGTGCAGCTTCCTCGTACATTTCCATCGGAATATCAGCCCCACAAGTGCGGATACGTTCATAATTCTTCATTGATTTCAGGAATCCGGCCAACGCTTCTTCTTTTAAAGGACATCCCAAAGAAGCCAATGCAGCGGTACGGTCATCACCAGGTTCAAAACTAATACTCAATGGAGTATGACAAATTCTGGCAGCCAAAGCAATCATCTTTGCATCTTCATTGTTATCTCCCGGGAAAAGACGCAAAACCATATTCTTTAAAGGCAGATAGCGGAATGCATTTTGCTCGCCATACAGATTATTGACATCACGAGCATGCGCAAATTCCTGCTCGTATGCCTTCACATAACTTTGTGTATAGTCGGTGGTACTGCCTGGCTTATCTGCAATATTTACAAAACAAGCACAATAGTTAGGACCACCCGCCTTCACACCTCCACCAAAAGCCGACAATTTCATTCCACCAAACGGCTGACGATTTACAATAGCCCCCGTTATACCACGATTGATGTAAAGGTTACCTGCCATAATTGAATCTTTCCACAATTTCTGTTCGCCTTCATCCAGACTCTGTAAGCCCGAAGTCAAACCATATTCCAAACTGTTTACCAAATCAATGCCTTGCTGCAAATTCTCAATGCAAACCACGCTCAGCATCGGACCGAACAATTCCGTTCTGAATGAATAGTTTCCGGGACGTACCCCCCACTTCACTGTAGGAGCCAATACATATTTATGCTTATCAAGAAAACGAGGTGGAACCAGCCAAGACTCCCCTTTTTCCAGTTCCAGAGCTTTCAATAATTTATCATTCTTATTGGTAATCATCGGACCTACCACATTCCCAGGATTCCATACACTACCCACCTTCATACTAGTTGCGGCATCTTTCAACTTATCTTGAAAGTTCTTATCCTCATAGACCGAGCGTTCTACCAGCAATAAAGAACATGCGGAACATTTTTGACCGGCATTGCCAAAAGCAGAAGCCACAATATTCATAATAGCATGGTCACGGTCACCGGAAGCTGTCAAGATAATTGCATTCTTACCACCGGTTTCTGCCGACAATGGAGTAGCCGGATTACTGCGTGCAATATTTTGGGCAGTGTCTGTCCCTCCTGTCAGAATAATATGTTTGACAGCCGGAGCCGTAGTCAATACCTTTAATGCCTCACGGTCTGTAATGATAACCTGCAAAGCCTCTTTAGGCACACCTGCATCCCAAAATGCCTTGGCAAACAACCATGCCACAGGAGCGGCAACAGTAGCCGGTTTCAGAATCACAGTATTTCCTCCTGCCAGTCCTGCCACAATACCACCAATAGGTATGGCACACGGAAAGTTCCACGGAGAAATAACCAAAATAGTCCCTTTAGGAGCAATATCCACATCCGGCAATTCCGCAAACTGCTTCATGCTAGTGGTATAAAAACGAGCATAATCGATCCCCTCCGATACCTCCACATCGCCTTCCACCACTGTCTTCCCTGTCACAGCACACATACAACCTATCAAATCACCACGCATCTCACCCAGTCTGTTGGCAGCTTCATACATTATTTTATGCCGTTCCTGCAATGTTGTCTTTCTCCATCCGGCAGGATCTTTTTCGGCTATTTCCAAAATTTTCATCACCTGTCCGGCATCAGCTTGTGACATTTCACATACACAAACTTCATCATCCTGACAACGGTCCATATATTTATGACGCTTCTCACAAACCACCGTTTCAGCTCCTATCTGCAAAGGAATGATTTCAGGTGAATCCGCCGGTGACTTCTTCCACTTCGCAAAAATATTCCGAACCCACTCCTGGTTCTGAGCCAAATCAAAATCAGTATCAGGTTCATTCTTCATTACATCAGCTGGTGGAACGGGAGTATAACGATGCAAGCGGTTTTGTGTACGGGTAGGAATATGCGTAATAACATCTTTCATCTTATAAGCTTCCTCAAACTGGTTCTGCAAGAAGCGCCAAGTATCCGTACCCGGCTTCAAATTGAACGAATGGGTCAGAAAGTTGTCCGGAGCCGTATTTTCATCCATACGACGGACCAAGTAAGATACTGCATTCAGGAAATGCTCATCTTTTACCACCGGTGCATATAAAATCACATGATTTCCCAATTGGGATTGGGCACGCCATACATGATCAGCCATACCTTCCAACATCTCAAAAGTCATGTACTCCGCGCTTCCCAGCTTCCGGCTCAACAGATAGGCGTATGCAATAGTGAACAAATTATGAGAAGCGACCCCCACATGCAAGGCTTTTGCATTCTCCGGTAACAAAGCCCGTTCCAGAATATGCAAATAATTGGCATCGACTTCTGTTTTCGATGTCCTCACTGGATTAGGCCAGCCACGAAGAGAAGAGATAACCGTTTCCATTTCCAGATTACAACCTTTTACCAACCGCATTTTCAATGGCGCACCGCCATCAGCCATACGCGCTTTGGCAAAGTCCAACAATTCAGTCTGAAATTCATACGCATCGGGCAGATAAGCCTGTACAACAATACCTGCCGAATAGTTTTTAAATTCCGGTCTGCTCAACACTTCTTTAAACAAGCGCAATGTAAAGTGAGCATCTTTATACTCCTCCATATCCAAATTGACAAACTTGGAACGTTTTACACCATTCTCATCTACGTAAGGAAAGTCAATCGCTTTCTGATATAGCGCACACATACGTTTCACCAGTTCCGGAAAACTTTCTTCATAATTCAGCGCATGGGTCTGTGCGTAGATACCCGATATTTTCACGGAGATATAATTGATATCGGGAGCCTCCAAAGCTTCTAAATAATGGAAATAACGATGGTCTGCTTCTCCGTTTCCTAATACGACCTCACCCAGCAAATTTACATTCTGACCAATCTTTTGCTTAAAACGGGCAGCCAGATGGGCTGTTAATTTAGGACGCGCCTCATCCAGAATCACTTTAGAAGTATCCATACGAAGGCGCTTCTTTATGATTGGTATGGCAATAAAATCAAAATGGTGGCCAAAAGCCTGGTACATTTTAAAAAGGAAAGCATCACGCTTATTCAAGAACTCAGGTACACCATAACGGTCTATCAGCTTCTTGATACGTTCTGCCAATTTCTTACGATCACGAATTTGAGAAGATTCGTCCAGCATCTTCACCAGGAACTTTTTGTCCTGTGGCCGTTGTACCATAACGGCATATTTATGCTGTTCTTTACGTTCCTCACTAGTGATGGTTTGTTCACACGTGTTATAAAGCTTCAGTACCCATTCTTGTACTTCAGCGATAGTCGGTCTGTTGTCCATAGTAAACTCATGTTAATGTGTAAGAATTAAGGATAAAAAAATCATAGGTAAACAACCAAAGACATGAGCATCGTAGGACTGAACATAACGGCACGATACCGGTGCAAGGTCTGGAGAGCCTGCTGCGAAAACCGGTCAAATATAAGTTCTCTGCCCATAACGTAAATTCCTTATAAAATGTTACTGTTCATGTGCAAATATACACTAATTCTTTTATTATCAAAGGAAAAAGTGAAAAATTATAATCCGAAACATATTAAATTTCCAATTTAAAGAAAGTAGGCTGATTGGAAGCCCTACTATAGCCTTCCAACAAATAGAAATCCGTACAGGCCACATGAATGGTAAATAAATAATTGATGGTATGCGGATGGTATCCTTTGGGAGGAGCGATACAATATAATCTACCTATCGTTTCCTGTGCCCAAGAATAAGACTTTTCCTTAAAATCGGCTACAAAAGCTGCCTTTCTGAAACGATCTGAGATTTCACGCAAATAAAACTCACCTATATGACAGGCATTGCTCCGATTAGACTCATGGTTGGCAAACAGCCAAAAATCATCCTGCAAACGAATACCTACCAAAGATCCTATATTGGAATGAATGCTATATAGAACAGATTCTCCGCTGTACAAACCATCCCGACATATAAACGCCACCTTCTCCAAGCAATAAAATATATCATAGGAAAGGCCTTCATGCTCATCTTTCCAGTGAAACAGACCATTCTGTATCTGAAACGCATACATCGGAACCGTCCATTGCCCGCAATCCAACAGGCACAACACATCGCAGCCTCTTATCAATTTATGATAATCAGCCACACATTTATCCTGCGAATTCCAAACAATAATTTTCATCACTCAGGCTAGTTTTATCCGTTCATTTTTATGGTACAGACATAAAAAAGAGACGTGGGACCTGCTTAATATTTTATCTGCCTTAGAGGTATCCCCATACCAGCTGCACAAATAATAACAACAGTGTCCCACGTCTTTATGAATATACTAATCCTGTTAAGGAGTATAAACACAAGACGTGAGCGCTTGTTGTATTACACTTGTGCAGCTTTGAAAATTGGGGATTTTCTAAGACAAGGTAATATTTTAAACGCTCTTAATTATATATGTTCCTTCTTGTTTTCAAATGAATTTTCATCTGTTTTCAAGAATTGGTACAAAGTTAAAAAAAGAGTTCTGATTAAAGTGGAATTAATCTATTTTTTTAAATAAATAATAACCCGGATGAACATCTGAAAAAGTTATTCCCCCATTACAGTAGCTACAATTTTACGACCACCTCCATGGTTGCGGAACTCACAAAGGTAAATTCCCTGCCAAATACCCATATTCAACCGACCTTCTGTAATAGGAATAGTGAGGCTGACGCCTATAATTGTTGCTTTTGCATGAGCAGGCATGTCATCCCAACCTTCTAAAGTATGTTCGTAATAAGGCTCACGTATCCGTACGGACATCCGGATCGGCATTTTCATTGATACTTAATGCCGCACTAGTATGTTTGATGAACAAATAAAGCAAACCTGTTTGGGGAAGTGGCGGCAAATTGCGTACCACTTCATCAGTAATCAGGTGAAATCCCCTGGTACGGGGACGAAGCGTAAATTCTGTCTGAGATACCATAACTATTATCAACCTTTATGCATCCATATAGATGCCACTTTACGACGTACCGCTACTATATTAAATAAGGATACACCCACAAAAAGCAAAACACCTATAACCAAGGCCGGTCCTAAATTTCCTTCTTCCAATTGTGGGAATAACTTTCCTATCATATCCATATAGTTACTCCGCACATAAATCACAATTCCCACTGATAAAAACAGCACCACAGCATTGAGTGCCAATGTCAGCATTTGATAAGGGAGCGCCACCTTAGCCGGACTGTAACCTATCAATAACAGATTCTCTAACTTGGATGTATTCTTTTGCAGCAACAAATAAATACTGAGCATCAAAATATAGAAAGAGAGCACACTGATAAGCAAACCTACAGAAAGCACAATTCCTATAATCACTTTCAAGAACCAGGTAGTCTTTCCCGCATCCAACTTGTCATCTTCCGTATCATATCCCTTGTCTTTAAAGAACCTGGCAATACGGTCGTCCGTAGGATTGTTCACTTCAACAATCAGTCGTGACGGTTCGCTTTTCTGCCCCGGGGCAAACTCATTGTTGGCCCACGTCATAAATGTTTCCGGAACAAGAATCGTATTCAGACGATTAGAGAAACCAACTATTTTTCCTTTAAAGTTTTCCGTACGCCCCACACCGGTAATACGTATATCCAAATTAACCATACCCATCACCCCTTCCGACAATTGCGGCAGGCTCCGGCTTTGTGCAAAACCGAAGTTATACAGATTCAGATAATTACGGGGGATGATAATAGGAACGACCCGTTCATATTCATCAAACTCCCATTTATCCAGGTTCACATCCACATACTCATCGGGAACAGACTCAAAGAACATGGCTGTAGACATGTGCAATCCCACGTTCTCCATCCCCATGCCTGCCGACACTTTAAATTGGGAAGGGATAAAAGCCCCTACCCCTTTGGTAAACGGCTGTTCGCTGATTTCAGCAATGTCTTGTTCGGAAAAAGTCTTGCTTTTACCGACAAAAGAACCCAATGTGCTCACTTTCTTGCTTACTATCACATAGTCTTTCTTCATGAAACTGTCACCTTCTGTAAAAACCGGCAACACATCTTTATAAAACTGAACACTCAGCAACACAATGACCATACCGCACAGATTGGCAAAGAAAAAACCCGCCAATTGTGAAAAACTGATATGCTGACGTAATAATTTCCAGACCAACCTCATAGCTTCAACGTTTTTGTGTAGTTCAACTCCAAATGCTTGCCGATAGAGGTCACAATGATACCTGCCCCCTGTCTATCCGCTTCCTCCACCAATATCCGGGACATAATCCGTCCATTCTCCTCATCCAGATGGCTGATAGGTTCATCCAGAAAAATAAAATCGAAAGGTTGGCAAAGGGCGCGGACCAACGCAACACGCTGCTGTTGTCCGAAAGACATTTTAGCTATTGGCGTATCCCATTTATCGGCAATGCCGAACTGTTCAAACCAAGCCTTGATTTCTTTCTTAGATTTAAATCCGGTCAGCGAATTCTTCAACTGCACATTCTCCCACGCTGTCAGTTCTGTAAACAAACGTAATTCCTGAAACAACATACTGATGGAACATTTCCGAATCTCCACCCAGTCGCGCACCGAAAGCGTACGAATATTTTTCCCGTCAAAACAGATGATACCTTGATAGTCGTTACGGTATCCGTATATGTAGCTGCAAAGCGATGATTTTCCTGTACCGGACGCTGCCTCCACCAAATAAGCTTCTCCACGCTTCAGAGTCAACGACTGATGCCAGACATCAGATATAATAGAATTCCTCCCTGCAAAAACGGCAGGGAGGGTCTGTTGTAATTCTATAGTGTTCATAAATTCTCCAATCCACGTACAATCAACTGTAGCACGTTGACCTCTTTATCTTTCATAACAATATTCATTTGGGCGCTTTTCCAATCGGGAGCCATCACATCCATATAGTCGCAAGGTCCCAGGATGGCATTGAACATGGCGGCATCGCTGCCCAGCATACGGGTTAACCGAGGATTCTCCTGAACATCCTTCACCAGCTGCGCCGCATTGAACGCCATAAAGAAACGGTTCTTTGTCACCTGTCCGGCCCAAGGAGTATTCTGCAAAGAAACTCCGTAACGGCGGCCTGCCTCATCTGCCAGTCTTTCATTATTCGAGATATAAAGCAGATTGTCCTTCACACCAAACCAAATGCTTTGGCGATACATACGGAACTCGTATTGGTCTTTACCCGTAGAGTTCAACTGCATCTGCCCACCGGTCATAGCCAACAAAGGTTTCAGGTCTTCGAAGGACTGCAAAAAGTCTTTATTCGTTACATCAGCATAAATCAGCAAGTCATTATTCGACAAGGAATTATAGCCAACCGCAACATCTCCATGAATAGAAGAGAATATACCTTCAATATCTATTGGTAACATCGAATTATCCAACGCTTGCCTGATGGTAGGATTTTCGCAAAGCAAATCATAAATACCCTTTCCATTGATATTACCTCCTGCCCAAACCAACGTATTGGCAGGGAAATACTCTAAACAGGCTCCTTTAATACATGAGGAAGCAGCCGACTGTTTTTCATACATAGCAATCAAATCCTTGTTTTCAATCAAAGTCTCCACGTCCACTACAATTTTGCCTTTTTCGAAAGTGGCGGAAACCAGATATTTGATATCTTCCAGTTTCAAATCGGCAGGCATTCCCATACGCATCTGCATGGTAATATCATTAGGAATGAACGACATATTCATCACTGTAACGACTTCACCTTTTGCCGAAGCCAACTTACCAAAGTCTGTAGTCTTTACGTAGCTGTTTTCAGCATCCTGACGCATCAATGAAAGCAAACTTCCTTTCAAACTGAGGGCATCTCCTTTATTACTACCCATCAATAAGAAAGTCCCCTTATTAAAAGCGCACAGCGCCGTACCCATCTGTGTCCATGTACATCCGCTTTCACTTTTCAACTCCGTACATATCTGCTCATTCTTTAATGCCTCCAGCAAAGCTTCCACTTTACCTTCATCATCCACTTTCGCCAATAAAGCAAAAGCATTAGAATGAGGAGTGATGAACATATACACCTTATCGGTAAAAGACAAGCCCGATTCAGACGGATTTTGAATAATCTTCTCGGCAGTCTTGTAAGCTTCACCCTCCAAACCGCTTTTCAATGCGTCCGTCAGTTTGGCCACAACCTTTTCTCCTCCCTTACCGTTTATGCCGCTCTTCTCCGCCATCGTCTTGAAATCGAATGACATAACCATTGCCGCATCCTTAGGAATAGCGTTGGCATACTCACTTTCGGACGAACAAGAAGCCATAAGCAGCACTATCGCTACGAGTGCAAATCCCCAAATACCTTTTCTCATATTCTTATTTTTGGTTTAATAAATTCAGCGTATGACAGGCTACCAATGCAGCTGTTTCCGTGCGAAGACGGGACTTTCCCAAACTGACAGGCTGAAAACCCGCCGCTATAGCCTTAGCCACTTCTTCCTCGCTAAAATCTCCTTCCGGACCTATCATCACCAAAGCATCTTCTCCGGAACGCAATATATCTTTCAACAAAGGTTTTTCCCCTTCATAGCAATGGGCGATGAACTTCTGCCCTTTAAAATCCCGTGAAACAAACTTATTAAAGTCCGTCATTTCATTCAGCACCGGCATAGTCGCCTTCAACGATTGTTTCACTGCCGATACCAGAATCTTTTCAATACGTTCCTTCTTGATTACTTTCCGTTCGGAATAACGGCAGTTCAGGAAAGACAGTTCATCAAAGCCTATTTCAGTCGCTTTCTCTGTAAACCATTCAGTACGATCCATATTTTTAGTGGGAGCCATGGCAATATGCAACCAGCCGTTCCACCCTTTTTCCTGCGGAATCGTTTCCGTTACCTTCACTTGGCAACGTTTACCGCTTGCAGCACTGATTACAGCTTTGTAAAAACAACCTTTCCCATCGGTCAACATAATCTCATCGCCTATGGAAAGGCGCAAAACCCGTAAACAATGTCCTGCTTCCTCTTCCGGAAGCTCAAGGTTACTCGCTATATCAGGGGTATAAAAAACATGCATAGTTCTTCTTGTTTTTTCAATTTATATATCAAGCTATTGTATTCTCCTCCTCTTGTTCCCGTCGTTTTATCTCATCACGCAAACGGGATGCCTGCTCATAATTCTCTTCTTCTATAGCCTTTGACAATGCTTCTTTCAGCATCACCACATCAACTGTATTTACATTGACAGAAAATGCCGTACTCCCAACTTCATGCAATTGCTCACTTTCCATAATCTCATCAGTAGTATAGACAGGACACCCGCAACGCATAGCCAACGCAATCGCATCGGAAGTACGTGAGTCTATTTTAAATACCTCACCTTCCTTTTCCAAAAACAGATAGGAATAATAGACTCCATCCTTTACCTTATATATCAATACTTTCTTTAAAGCAGTCCCCAACTCTTTGGTCACCGTCAGAAAAAGATCGTGCGTCAATGGTCTGGGCATCTTATAGCCCATCATTACCACCTTAATAGCCTGCGCCTCCAACGAACCGATAATAATAGGCAGCTTACGGTTGCCATTCACTTCTTCCAACACCAACGCATATGCATCCGCCGGCTGCAATGTAGAGGACATATCATGTACCTTCAATTCTATTTCATCCATAATTTAACTTTCCTTCCACCATTCCCGTCTACATCGGAAACGGTCAAAAAATAATTTATCAAACTTGCCCGGGACGATGCTTATACTTGAATATGACAGCAAACAATACCGCAACCGCCAAGGCATATCCTGCAAAGACAAACCATGTCATGCTCCATCCCTCCATCTGCGGAGCACTGCTGTTCATATCAACAAAACGATTTACCACTGCCTGAGCTCCCAACGTTCCCACCGTAGCGCCAATACCATTTGTCATAATCACGAACAATCCCTGAGCACTGGAACGGATGGATAAATCAGTTTCATTGTTAACAAACAACGAACCAGAAATGTTGAAGAAGTCGAAAGCCACCCCATACACAATCATGGACAGTACAAACATCCAGACACCCGGCCCAGGATTCCCCAGTCCGAACAATCCGAAACGAAGTACCCATGCCAACATGGCTATCAGCATAACACGCTTGATTCCGAAATGCTTCAACACAAACGGTATTAATAAGATACACAATGTTTCCGACACCTGCGACAAAGATATCAATGCATTGGCATGATTCACTCCAAACGTATCGGCATACTCCGGAACTCCCTTGAAACTGCTGAGAAACGGATTGGCAAAACCGTTGGTTATCTGTAAAGAAACCCCCAACAACATAGAAAATATAAAGAAAATAGCCATCTTTTTCTGTTTGAACAGTGTAAACGCCCGCAATCCCATAGCATCTACCAACGATTTCTGTTCTCCACCACGACTTACAGGACACTCAGGCAAAGTAAGCGCATAAACCGCCAGTATCACTCCAAAGCAAGCACAAGAAAAAAACTGCATATAATTATTTTGGAATCCCAAGATATCCGTCAGCAACATGGAGCAGATGAAACCAATCGTTCCGAAAATACGGATGGGAGGAAAAGCGATGACAGGGTCCAGTTTTACTTTATCCAGTGCGGTATAGGCTACCGAATTTGTCAAAGCCAATGTTGGCATATAAAAAGCTACACTAAGAGAATAAAATGTAAACAAAGTACCGAAATTAACCGCTTCACCATCCACATAGCCATACCACCCGGCAGCCACCATAAACACGGCAGCCATAAAATGACAGAAACCATATAATTTTTGAGCAGGCACCCACCTGTCGGCAATAATTCCCATTATGGCAGGCATAAACAAGGAAACAATCCCCTGCATGGCGTAAAACAGACCTATCTTGGCCCCCAAGCCAATATTAAACAAATACGTCCCCATGGAAGTAAGATAAGCCCCCCATACGGCAAACTGCAAGAAGTTCATGACTATCAGTCTGAGTCTCATTCCGGTAATTTCGTTTTTCATCTTTCTTCTTTAATGTGTGTTTTTTATATTACTTGCAAAGATATAAAACAATTCGATTTTTCATGGAGATTCATCTTAAAAAACAAAGCCTTTCCGGCAGTTTCACAACTTCCGGAAAGGCAAGACAATTA
>OHFE01000482.1_pt1 | contig 14122 bp, 9 predicted proteins | sample 1567471 | NCBI WGS metagenome assembly OHFE01 (sample SAMEA3879513, study PRJEB24766) | human gut metagenome | biome: human-associated habitat; feature: feces | place: USA | collected 1985/1987 | reverse complement strand
GCCGCTTGGTGCGCATGTTGTGCCATGTCTGTGGCAGCACAGGATTGTGAGATAAGCCTTACCATAGCTAAAGCTGCCCAGAAAGAGGAACTTCCATCCCAGGTACAAGAGATTTTAGGAAATCGTTTAGCTGCGGCAGTGGCCGGTCAGGGGAGTGTTGCCAATTCCAATTTTACACCATTCTTTATCACAGCTAAGACCAATACTTTATATAAGGAAACATTGTCCGGTCCTCCTGTCAGTACAGCGCTTACTGTTCAATTGACTTTGTATATAGGCGATGCAGTAGGGCAGAAAGTATTTTCTACTCTCACTGTGGATGCAAAAGGAGTAGGTACTAATATTAACCGGGCATATATCAATGCTTTCCGTGCAATAAATGGCAATAACGTGAAAATACAAGAATTTATACGCGAAGGGAAAGAAAAAATTATCTCTTGGTATAATAGTAATTACAGGCAAATATTGGTAAAAGCGCAAAAAAGTGCTTCTATGCATGAGTATGATGCTGCATTGTATTATGTTACCTCTATTCCTGAATGTTGTGTCGGCTATGAGGAAGCTAGTAAACTGATAGACACTTATTATACTCAATATGTGAATTATAATTGTCAATTGATTATGCAATACGCCAGATCCGAATGGGCGAAGTCACCCGATGCGGAAGGTGCTTCAAAGGCTTTTGACTGGTTGGTTTTCATTGAACCGGGAAGCAGTTGTGAAGGTGAAGCTAAAGCTTTGTATAATGAAGTAAAGCAAAAGGTGACCAGTGATTGGGATTTTGAGAATCGTGAGAAATATAAGGATGAAGCGGGGCTGAAAAAGCAGAGGATAGAAGCTGCCAGAGCTATAGGTGTAGCATTTGGTAATGGGCAGCAACCGGTTACTACTAATATTACTTGGCTCCATTAATTCAAGTTCAAATGATTTTAAATAAAGAGAATATGAGAAATAAAAAAGTTATCCTAATTCTATGTCTGCTGGTGCTGGTCAGTGGCTCTGTGCAAGCTCAGAGGTTGAAGACCGTGCAGAATGAAAAGGGGCGTTATGGCTTTATGACGGAAGACGGGACGGTAGTGATAAAATATAAATATGATGAAGCTACTCCCTTTAAAGACGGTATCGCTAAAATAGGAAAAGATGGAAAATACAGTCTGATTAATGAAGATGGTGAAATCATTACAAAACGGAAATATACATATATCGGTGAATTTTATAACGGGGTTTGCCCCGTCGCTGAAGGTGGAAATACTAAAAAAGGAGTAATGCTAACCACGGGTGGGCTCATAGGCAATAAAGCTAGTAGCAATACAGGTGAAAAATGGGGGTTGATTGATAAGACAGGTAAGGAAATCCTGAAAACCGATTATGAAGCAATGGGAGATTTGAATAAGAAACTGATATATGTCTTGAAAGGCAAGAAGTTCGGGTTCATTGATTCAGCTGGCAATATCATAGTGAAGCCTACTTATAATTTTATTGGCAGTTTCAATAACCAAGGAATCTGTTGGGTTAATATCGGTGGCAAATACGATAAAAAGAACAACATGGTGTCTAAAGGTAAATTCGGGTTAATCAATGAAAATGGGCGGGAAATAATTCCTGCCAAGTATGAAGATGTGGGCAATTTCCCTGTTTTGCGAGATAAGAAAACCGGAGCTTTGCTTGATGAGGCTGCCTTTTATACCAAGGCAGACCAGTCTGCATTTCCGGCTACCAAGCAGGAAATACAGAGCTTGCTGCTTCCCAAACCTCATGCCGCTGAGTCCCAGTTGCCTTCATCAAGGGTCGATTATTTTTATTTCATTAATAAGAAATCCCAAGGGTTGGTAGATATCCATGGAAATACTATTATTCCTTTAACTGCCAATCAGGCTATTCTTCCTCCTTCAGACAATATGCTTAGGCTTGCTAAAGTGGAAAAGAAGCAGATAGCTAAAGCTTATTATGATTTGGATGCTGAAGTGATGGTCAGAATATCTTCTTCAGAAAAGGGAAAGTTTGGAGCTTTCAGCCATAATTTAGCTCCGGTTTCATTGGATGATGAATTGTATTTCATAGATAAAAAGGGGAACAAGGTGATTGGTGGCCTGTCAAAGGCTTTCCTGAGTAATGAAGGATACCGGGTGGTACAAAAGGGATCGGCTTTTGGCGCTATTGATTCTACAGGGGCAGTTGTTATTCCTATTGAATATACCAATTCGCTTACCAGCGTGAACAATGGACGTTTGGGAGTACAAAAAAATGCTTCTTGGTTTTATGTGGATATGAAAGGACAAATCGTATCCGATAAGTATGACCGTATAGGCAATTTTCATCAGGGGTATGCATCCGTATGCCTGAACAAATTATGGGGGGCTATTGATTTGCAGAACCGGGTTGTCGTTCCTTTAGAGTGGCAAGGTGTAGCTCCTATAGTCGATCCGAAATTGATATGGGTGAAAAAGGATAACCTGTATTATCTTTATGATGGGGTGCAAAAGTCTGTTCGTCTGAAGCAGGGATTTGCCAATGCGTCCAACTTTGATAATGAGATGGCTTATGTGATGTCTGATGGAAAGTGGGGGATTATTGATCCGGATGGCAAGGTACTGGTGCCTTGCTTGTTCGAGAAAGAAGAGGATATGGTCTTGGCCAAACAATATATGTTAGCGGAAGACAAGAAGAACTTGACCGAAGTAGAGGCTCTTCGAGTGATTGCACGTTTTGACCCGGATACAAATATGTTTAAGATAACCTCTGTCATTCCGGATAAACATTGGGATTATTAATTATTGAATGTTTGAAAAATGAAAAGATTCATTATAATACAGCTGTTGGCGGTGGTATTCGCCGCTCAAATTCAAGCCCAGGGAGACGGCGAAATAAAATATCGCCGCAGTTCTCTTTATAGCATGATGATCAATCACGAAGGAAGAGAATTTGGTGATGAAATAAAGGATGTTTTTCTCAAAATTCCTGTTCCTGATAAATACAATAACCATGATTTAAGTGTAAAAGTAATCTATACTTCTGAAAAGAAATTGGATAAAAACCATGAGGAGATAGATGAATTTATCAGAAACAATGGTATTGCCAGCCGTATGGTAGGACGCTGGTTTAACCGTGATTACATGACAGGGATCTGTGATGTGGAACTGGTGAAAGAACGAGGGCTGTATAACGCTTCCGAACTGGACAAGGCTCTGGCATCCAAGACTCAACGCGGAAACGCTCTGCTGGAAGATGCCGGTGAGGACTTGATTGGAAATACTTTTCTTATTGTGAATGACATTCGCTATATTGACCGTTCAAAAGGTTCAAGTGTGTGGGGAGGAATTGTCAAAGGACTGGGTGCGGCAGCGGCTATTTACACCGGTGAGACATCCTATATGGATTTAGGTAATTCTACGGGAGATATGGTTGCATCCTATAAGGGGTTTAAAGTAAATATTGATACTTATCTCTATCAACTGGTTTGGGATGAAGAGACAGCAACAAAATTCTATACTCAATATTATACTGATAAGGATAATAAGGAGAAGGTGAATGCTTTCAATAATAACCGTAAGATGTTCAAGTTGAAGTATGTGGGCAGCCAGCATAGTGATGGAAGTAACACTTCCTTTTTGGGTATTAACTTGGATGAGCCCCAGCAAATGGTGCGAAAGGCATGCCAACGTGCCATTGATGAAAATATAGCGAGTCTGCAAAAGAATTTTGACCAGTTCAAAGTGAATACTCCCTTAATCAGTGTTTCTCCCCTGAAAGCTTATATTGGCTTGAAAGAGGGAGTCACTGAAAAGTCTAAATTTGAAGTGCTGGAAGCTGAATTGAGCAAAGAAGGCAAAATGACTTATAAGCGTGTAGGAGTGATTCAGCCTAAGGAAAATCTGATTTGGGATAATCGCTATATGGCTTCCGAGGAACAGGCTTATGGTTCGGACTTTGGTTTTACCACTTTCCGAAAAGTATCGGGTGGCGATTTTTATCCGGGAATGTTGATTCGTGAAATAAAATAAGTGTTTAAGTTAGCCGGCTTCGTCAACAGAAGTGAAAATAGGTTACTTGCCAAAAAGATTTGTTGATATGGCTGAATAGTGAAACATAAAACAAACAGGCGTTTATTCTTTGGAAATGAACGCCTGTTTGTTTATGTTTTAAATGGTTCTATACTGCCAGCTTGGAGAGGTGTGAAAAGTAGAACTGTTTTTTTGATGGCTCTTCCAATTTCATATCATATAGAGCTGGAATGTGAAGCTTAATTTACAAATTTTCAAGCTTGTCTTATTGGCATAATTTATTTATTGTATATATAGTCGTTAATTTTAGCTGCTTGGTATCTGCTTTAGTGTGTTTAGTGTAAATCTTGACAAATGATGGTTTTTTGAATATAAAAGTTGCAATACATTTGCAAATGTAAACTTATAGAGTCAATTGTTACGAAGTATGGAAAAGACAATTATTGCAGCACTTTTAATGCTGATTTCGTTAACATCGTATGCACAGGGTTTAATGTGGACTGCGAAGGCTGAACTCAATATGAGCAGCATGTCTAACGTAGAGGAATCTAAAATGCATCCAGGTTTCTATGCAGGAATGGGAGCTGGGTATGTTATTGATGAAACTTGGTCTGTCCGTCCTTCTTTATTGTTCGCTATGAAAGGAGTGAAACAAGATTACAAATTTTAATAAAAATACTGCATTATGAAGAAACTGTTTTTTATCATGGCTATGTCCGTATGTGCATTCACGGCACAAGCACAAACTACTTCCGGTATTCGTGTGGGGTTAAATATGACCAGTGCTACAGGGAAGTATAATGATCTTATGGCAGATCAAGATTATAATAATAAAAGCTATATGGGTTACAGTATCCATTATTTTATAGATGTTCCTGTGATTGGAAACTTCAGTATTCAGCCTGCTGTTGGACTTTCTATGAAAGGTATCACTTATGAGTACGATAAATTTACCACTAAAAAGTCGCATCGGCTCGATTTGGATTCTTATAAGAAATCACTCAAAAACATAATCTGGGATATTTGGACGTTCCTATTTTATTTGCTTATGCTTTACCTTTGTCAGAATCGTTTAGGGTTCAGTTGGGAGTGGGGCCTTACTTCTCTTATGGGTTGTTTGGTAAGTTTAAATATGAGTCGGATAAATATTTGACAGTATCCCCCGACAAATATGGAGAAAATAAACATACCATAACCAAAGATGATTATCCCTCCTTTGGCAAGAATGATGATGCGGACGATCCTAAAGGTAATATTAACCGTTTTGATTGGGGAATTGCCGTACAGGGCAGCATTTATTGGAAACGCTTGTTTTTGAATGTCGCTTATCAAAAAGGTTTGAAATCGGCTAATATTACTGACGAGAAGAATGAAGGGAAAGATAAATTGGCCCTTTCCAATTTGTCGTTAGGGTTAGGCTTTATATTTTAAGTTGTGAACAGGCTGAGGAACTGCTGGAAATCAGAAATTTGATGAAACTTGTGCACCCTTTCTTGCCGAAATGAAGAATCTGTCGGATGTAAATGGAGGTTCACTTGGAAACGTATGTGTAGAAACCCGTTTCCGGTCACAGTTCCGTATCGTTCCGAAAGTCTTTATTCTTTTCGGAAAAGACAAGGACGTTTACAAAAAAGATGAAGACGTCTGATAAAAAGAACAAGACGTTTCATTCCAAAGATCTATATCTTTCAATCTTTAGTTTAAGTCTTTCCGGCTCTACCGGTTTATCCTTCTCCTCCGAAAGGGAAGGATGCTGGATGTAACGGCAAAACTTGGTACAGGATTTCGTGGAACTTGCTGCAAGATCCGACAGAACTTGTATCAAGATTCTGAATACTTTGGCAAGGAAAGTCGCAGTTTCGAGGCTGTACAAGCTTACCGTGTTTATTGCACAAGCCTGCTTTGTCCACCGGACAGGGCAGGCTTGTACCATGGAACAAGGTGGATAAAGTGGTGGCTGCAGGCATTTTTCTTGCATAAAATAATGTATTGCCATCACCTCTCTAACTCCCTATTCATAGGGAGTACAGGGAAAAGGTGACAGCAGTGGCAACAGAATTATAAAACTCTGTTGTAGGAAAGTGGGGCAATTGGAAACGACTCCTCTGTACAACACACGTTATCTTTTATTTTCTTTTTCCGGATAATGAGGTCCATAAAGCATGGTCTTCTCCTTGACCACCAATCGGCCGTCCTTCACGAACTCTTCGCCGCGTTCACTTAAGTGGCGAATCATTTCATTACGCATTTCCGTCAGCTGCTTCCTGTATTTTTTGTCATTGACGGCATTGTGCAATTCCTGAGGGTCTTGGGTCAAGTCGAATAACTCTTCGGTACCGGTATGGATACGCCATATATATTTTATTTTGCCGTCAGTCAGTGCACACCAATAGTTATCATCACTGTAACAGGTGGCATGCTCCAGATCCAGATACTTGCGCCAGTTTGTTTCCATGCCTTTGGCAAGCGGTAACAAGGAACGGCCGTCCATGTCAGTGGGGATGGTCACATCGGCTGCATCGAGGAAAGTGGGAAGAATATCACGCAACTCTACGGGAGCGTCTGTTTTTCCCGGTGTAACGTGGTTGGCAGAAGGCCATTTCACGATGTATGGCACATGAGTGGAGCCCTCGTATGGATAGGTCTTTCTCCAGTGATAATGGTCGCCCATCATATCGCCATGATCGGAAACGAAAACGATTAATGCGTCATTATACATATCCTTTTCTTTCAATGTTTGGATAATTCTGCCTATCTGTTCGTCAATGAAAGTGATGTTGGCATAATAATGACGTCTGGAATTGCGTGCATATTCATTGCCAAAATTACCGTATGGAGCGTCTTGTGCCGTTTCTTCAGGATTTAGTTTCTTGGCGTATTTGCCACACCAGTCTCCGATGGCAGGATCGGGTATTAGGGCATCCTTATACATGTCCAGATATCTTTGTGGTGGATCATACGGACTGTGCGGACGGGCAAAAGAAACTTTCAGAAATAACGGTTTGTTGGTCGGATCGTAGTTGCTGATAAGTTCACAGGCCATTTCTCCTGTCCAATAGGTAGGATGGAGGTTTTCGGGCAATTTATAGATACTTGCCGTATGGTCGTTCCAGCCTATGCCGGTGGCGTCAGGATTCTTTCCGGGGGCTTTTGTTTGGAACCATTGGCGGTAATCACTGGTGAAATTCTCGTCCTCCACGCGTCCGCTTTCATCTAGCAGAGTGCCTTCGAAACCATGTTTTATCCGTTGGGGATGCCAGTGCATTTTCCCGATTCCAAAAGTATAATAACCAGCGTCTTTTAGCATCTGTGGCATTTCGTATTTATATTCGGGAGATATTTTTCCATATCCCAACAAGCCATGATGCCAAGGAGAAAGTCCGGTCAGCAGACCTGCACGTGCCGGAGTGCTGCTTGGACAAGAAGAATAACCATTCATAAATAATGTTCCCTCGGCAGCTAGTGCGTCCAGGTTAGGGGAGATAACCGCATCGTTTCCCATACAGCCTATGGCATCAGCTCGCTGTTGGTCGGTCATTATCAGTATGATATGAGGATGTTTTTGTGCGTATGCAAAAGAGGAGCACACTCCGGCTGTGACAGCCAATGTGTATTTCAGGTTGATTAGAATATTCATGTTTATAGGTTTTTCATAATGTTATGTGCAAAGGTAGGAAATTTTTGGTAACCTTAAGCCATAAATGGTGATGGTTACAGTAGAAATACTTGAAATTGAAGTCTTGTTTTGTACATACGTATGGGTGACCTCATATATACTAATGGTAGAAAAGGCTATAAAAAAAGGCTTGTTCCATACAGAACAAGCCTTTTTTTATATGCATGTATCAGAGATTATTCACCCCAATTCATTGCTTCCATACGTTTGTAAGAAGCATAACGTTTCTTGGCCATTTCTTCGCAAGCAGCAAATAGATCTGCTGCTTCAGCAGGATACTGTTTCATTACAGAAGCAAAACGAACTTCGTTCTTCAAGAAATCCTGGAAACCTTCCCATTTCGGTTCTTTAGAGTCAAGCATGAATGGATTCTTGCCTTCTTCTTCCAAAGCGGGGTTGAAACGCCACAAGTGCCAGTAACCGCATTCTACAGCCTTAGCCTCTTCAGCCTGGCTCTTACCCATACCTGCCTTCAAACCGTGGTTGATACACGGAGCGTAAGCGATAACCAATGACGGACCGGGGTAAGCTTCTGCTTCACGAATAGCTTTCAAAGTCTGAGCTTGGTCAGCACCCATAGCAATCTGGGCAACATATACATAACCGTAAGTAGTAGCGATCATACCAAGGTCTTTCTTACGTACACGCTTACCTGAAGCGGCAAACTTAGCGATAGCACCCAGCGGAGTAGCCTTAGATGACTGACCACCGGTATTAGAGTAAACTTCAGTATCCAATACCAAAATATTTACATCTTCACCGGAAGCAATCACGTGGTCCAAACCACCGTAACCGATATCGTAAGAAGCACCGTCACCACCGATAATCCATTGGCTCTTCTTAACCAAATAGTTCTTGAATTCTGCAATGGTAGCGCAGTTCTTACATTTATCTTTAGCAGCTTCCACCATTGGAATGATCTTTTCGGCAGCAGCTTTGCTCTTGTCTGTATCGTCCTTACCGTCAATCCATTCCTGGAATGCTTCTTTGTATTCTGCCGGACAAGTATCACTGGCGATAGCATCCTTCATAGCAGCTTCGATACGTGCACGAAGTTTCTTGTCAGCCAAAGTCATACCTAAACCGAATTCGCAGAAATCTTCGAACAATGAGTTAGCCCAAGCAGGACCTTGACCCTTTTCGTTCTTAGTATAAGGAGTTGAAGGAACAGAACCGGAGTAGATAGAAGAACATCCGGTAGCGTTAGCAACCATTTCACGGTCACCGAATAACTGGGAAATCAGTTTCACATACGGAGTTTCACCACAACCTGAACAAGCTCCAGAGAATTCAAACAACGGAGTAGCGAACTGAGAGTTCTTCACATTGGCTTTGATATCTACCAAATGTTGTTTGCTCTTCACGTTCTTAGCGCAGTATTCCCAATTGGCTGCTTGAGACAACTGGCTTTCCAAATGTTTCATTGTAAGAGCCTTGCCTCCCTTCTTCGGATTGCCCGGACAAACATCGGCACAGTTACCACAACCCAGACAGTCAAGCACGTCAACCTGGATACGGAATGTCATTCCGTCAAATTGTTTACCTACAGCTTTCAATGTCTCGAAGTCTGCACCCTTCTGTTCTTCAGCGTCAAGTACGAACGGACGGATGGAAGCATGAGGACAAACATATGCACACTTGTTACACTGGATACAGTTTTCAGCATTCCATTCAGGTACGAATGCAGCTACACCACGTTTTTCGTATTGAGCAGTACCTTGTTCCCAAGTACCGTCTTCGATGCCTTTGAATGCAGATACCGGCAACAAGTCACCATCCTGAGCGTTGATAGGACGAACTACTTCGTTGATGAATGCAGGGTCATTGTTAGCAGCAGGAGCTTCAACTTCCAGATTAGCCCAAGCCGGATCAACTGTCAATTGTTTGTATTCACCACCACGGTCTACGGCAGCATAGTTCTTGTTCACCACGTCTTCACCCTTCTTGCCATAAGACTTAACGATGAATTTCTTCATCTGTTCTACAGCCAAGTCAACAGGAATAACGCCTGTGATACGGAAGAATGCTGATTGCAGGATGGTATTGGTACGGTTGCCCAAACCGATTTCCTGAGCAATCTGAGTTGCATTGATGTAGTAAACAGTGATATTGTTCTGAGCGAAGTATTTCTTCACTTTGTTAGGCAGGTTCTTTGCCAGTTCTTCACCTTCCCAGATAGTGTTCAGCAAGAAAGAACCGTTCTTACGCAAACCACGAGTTACATCGTACATGTGCAGATAAGCCTGTACGTGGCAAGCTACGAAGTTCGGAGTATTTACCAAGTAAGTAGAACGGATAGGAGTATCACCGAAACGCAAGTGAGAACAAGTGAAACCACCTGACTTCTTAGAGTCGTATGAGAAATAAGCCTGGCAGTGCTTGTCGGTGTTGTCACCAATAATCTTCACAGAGTTCTTGTTGGCACCTACAGTACCGTCAGCACCTAATCCGTAGAATTTAGCTTCGAACATGCCTTCACCGCCCAATGCGATTTCTTCTTCCTGGGGAAGAGAAGTGAAAGTTACATCGTCTACGATACCCACAGTGAAGTGGTTTTTCGGCATTGGCAGAGCCAAATTCTTGAATACAGCGATGATTTGAGCAGGAGTAGTGTCTTTAGAACCTAAACCGTAACGTCCACCTACGATAACCGGGGCGTTTTCTGTTCCATAGAAGCAGTCTTTAACATCCAGATACAAAGGTTCACCGTTTGCTCCCGGTTCTTTAGTACGGTCAAGAACAGCGATAGTCTTGGCAGTCTTAGGTACAGCAGCCAAGAAATGTTTAGCAGAGAACGGACGATACAAGTGTACAGAAACCAAACCAACTTTTTCGCCGTTTGCTACCAAGTAGTCGATAGCTTCGCGGGCAGCTTCTGTAACAGAACCCATTGCGATAATTACGCGTTCAGCGTCTTCAGCACCATAGTAATCGAACAAACCATGAGGACGGCCTGTGATTTTGCTGATTTCGTTCATGTATTCTTCTACGATAGCCGGAACAGCTTCATAGAAGTTATTGCAAGATTCTCTGTGCTGGAAGAAGTGATCGGGGTTTTCAGCCATACCGCGTGCAACAGGGTTGTTAGGATTCAACGCGCGTTGACGGAATTCTGCCAAAGCCTGTTGATCAATCAGACCTGCCAGATCTTCATTCTCCAGCATTTCAATTTTTTGGATTTCGTGAGAAGTACGGAATCCATCGAAGAAGTTGACGAATGGCACGCGAGATTTGATAGTAGCAAGATGGGCTACAGCAGCCATATCCATAACTTCTTGTACAGAACCTTCGCACAACATGGCGAAACCTGTTTGGCGGCAAGACATGACGTCCTGATGGTCACCAAAGATACACAATGCGTGTGAAGCCAATGTACGAGCCGATACGTGGAATACGCAAGGCAGGAATTCACCGGCAATTTTGTACATGTTAGGGATCATCAGCAACAAACCCTGAGATGCAGTGTAAGTGGTAGTCAACGCACCTGCCTGAAGAGAACCATGAACAGCACCTGCTGCACCGCCTTCTGACTGCATTTCTTGTACCAAAACTGTTTCGCCGAAGATGTTTTTACGACCTGCGGCAGCCCATTCGTCTACGTATTCAGCCATAGTAGACGACGGAGTGATGGGATAGATAGCAGCTACTTCAGAGAACATATACGAGATATGTGCTGCTGCCTGGTTACCATCACAAGTGATGAATTTTTTTTGTTTAGTCATACAATTACTAATTATTAGGTAATAAAATTTATTCTCTATCTCTTAATATAAAAAGCCGAAAAGCCATAATGGGATCATATTTCCGTGTCCTAATTCCAATTTGTGTAGGGCATAATACACGTTTGGATTATTTTTGAACTTGCACCCTTCTGCGCAAATACGGAAATGCAGTCCGTTGTCTACCATAAATGAAGTGCCTTTATCGCCTTTATATAGTTTATGGTCCTTATACAGGGTATTCATGAAAAATGTATCCAGAACATCCTGTTCTTCGACCTTTACCGGATAAATGGAGTACATCAGGTTGGTGTTGTGCATCATCAGTTTGGAAGGTTTCTTGGGAAATTCCTCTCCCTTGGGATAAACCATATTGATAAGACGCGCATCTGCCAGATACTTAATGTAATTCATCACCGTGGCACGTGAAGTTTGAATCTCCGTGGCCAGCTGGCTGACGTTCGGAGCAACGGGTCCGTCCACAGCTAGCAAATATAGTAATTTTTTTATCTTTGAAAGATATTTCAGCTCAATTTGTTTGATAAGAAGTATATCTACTTCTATCATCATATTCATAGTTTTTAGCAGATTCTCCGAAAAGTTACGTTTTTCCAGAAAGAATGGGTAGAAACCGTGATGCAGATAGTCTTGAAAATAATCCAACGGCTTCACGTTGCGCAGGATGGTTTTCGCTATCTGTTCGTGATTCTCCAAAATTTCTTGTAAGGTATAGGCACGGAAACAATTACCGCTTTGCAGATTCAGGTATTCGCGGAATGAGAAACCTCTCAGGTAGTATACCTTGACAATGCCGCTCAGTTCTGGATTTTCTTCTTTCAGTCGCATCACGGATGATCCGGTGAATATAATCTTCAGAGTAGGAAACATTTCATAGCAAGCACGCAGGTCGTGGCTCCATTCGGGATACTTGAACACTTGGTCTATCAACAAAACTTTTCCTCCTCGTTTTACGAATTCTGCGGCAAACTCCACTAACGTATATTTAGAGAAGTAGAAGTTATTCATGTTGATGAACAGACATGAGTGATCCGTTCCGAACTTTTCTTTTGCATATTGCAGGAGGAAAGTCGTTTTCCCTACGCCACGAGTACCCTTGATGCCGATCAGTCTGTCGTTCCAGTCTATTTCGTCCATCAAGTCCCGGCGAACAGGAGCATTTGTATGTTCCACCAGATAACTGTGTGTTCTGTAAAAGGTTTCCATGGTTGCTTTTTTATCGGTTGCAAATATAGCAATACTAATTCAAATTGCAAACTGGAGATAGCAAAATATTATTTTTTTTCAACTAAAAGACGAACAAGAGAAATGGTTTGTACTCTAAAACATTTATCTTTGTGTCCGGAAATGGAAGCGCTTTATTTATTCAATCCGGAAAATGATATGGCATTGGCTTGTGGTGATCCTTATTATATGGCACCTGCCAGTGCCCGGCGAATGGCGGCCGAGTTGTCCGTGTTGCCTGCATGGTATGCAGAACAGGGAGGAACTGTATGGCTGGATTCTGCTCTGCGTATGAAAACAATGGAAAGACAATCTTTTTTGCCGCCTTCGGTCAATTGGACTTCAGAATTCCTCCCCATTTATAATAAGGTGATTCCTTGGGGATGGAATCCGTCTTTGGTGCGTCGTTTGCAGGAAGCTGGATTTCCTGATACAGCATATCCTTCAGTAGAGCGTATGAAGCGTATCCGTCAAATATCCGGACGTCAGACGGCTGTAAAAGTGTTACGACGCCTTTGTAGGCATATAGGTGGGAATATTCCCACATTGGGGGAGGCTTTTGTATTGTCATCAACAGAGGAAGTGAAGGCTTTTGTATTGTCTCATCCTCGTGCTTTGTTAAAAGCTCCATGGTCTGGTAGTGGGAGAGGGATACAATATGTTTCAGGTAGTTTTACCATCCCTCTGGAAGGGTGGATTCGACACATACTTACCACTCAGCATGAGGTGATAGGAGAGCCTTTTTATGATAAGCTTTTGGATTTTGCCATGGAGTTTTTTGCAGACGAGTGGGGACAGGTACATTTTATAGGGTATTCTTTATTCGAAACAGACAAGAGAGGTGTTTATAAAGAAAACTTGTTGGCTGCGGATCGGGTTATTGAAGCAAGGATATCCACATATGTTTCTGCGGAAATCTTACATCAGGTTGGGAGGGCGTTACAGGTGGAATTGGCGGAAGTGATAAAAGGGAGTTACGAAGGCTATCTGGGGGTGGATATGATGATATGCCGTACCCAAAACGGCGGGTATGCCATTCATCCGTGTGTGGAAATAAATCTTCGTATGAATATGGGAGTGGTAGCACGTTTGATATATGATAACTATGTGTGTGATGGCGTGCAGGGACGGTATGTTATAGAATATTATGCAAAGCCCGGTGAGGCATGGCATTCTCATCTTGCGCTTCAAGAAAAGCATCCTTTATATCTGGAAAATGGAAAAGTGAAGTCGGGTTATTTGTCACTTACACCGGTAGAGAACAATACGTCCTATCAGGCATATATCTTAATTTGATTTTCCGGATAAAGGAAAATCAAATTAAGAGGGGATGGTTACCATCCACCCCCTAATGCTTTATACAATTTTACTAATGTAATTTGTTTGTCTCTTATTGCATTACTTAATCCTATTTGTGCATCGAAATAGCTACGTTGTGCATCCAATACATCCAAATAGCCTATTACTCCATTGATGTATTGCAA
>OHFE01000479.1_pt1 | contig 14191 bp, 9 predicted proteins | sample 1567471 | NCBI WGS metagenome assembly OHFE01 (sample SAMEA3879513, study PRJEB24766) | human gut metagenome | biome: human-associated habitat; feature: feces | place: USA | collected 1985/1987 | reverse complement strand
ACAAGCGCCACCACCGACAGCAGCAGGAAAATCGTCGCAATCATGCGCATTTTCCTTGCGCAGAACTGCGCCAGCAGCGACCCGAACAGCGCCGCGAGGAACATTGACGCGGCCTCATCGAGCGAAAGCTGCTTGAGCGACCAATAGAGCGTGTAAGTCATTGCGCCAATCAGGCTTGCGGGCAGCCACGCGCGTTTGGGCGCATGAAGCAGAATCGCGAAGCCGAGCGTACCGACGAACGACGTCAGGAAATACCACAGCCCCTGACCCAGCGGTTCGTAACTCATGCCGCACCTCCCGTCAGCAGGCGCAGGAACGCCGTGCCCGCCAGTGCGCCGACAGCAAGCAGCACCGCCGACATCGCCGCGCTGACCGCAGAGGAAATGCCCGATACCATATCGCCACGCATGGTGTCCTGCACAGCGTTCGTCATCGCCAAGCCGGGCAGCATGGGCATCAGCGCGCCCGCGACGGCCGCTTCGACAACCAGCGCCCCGGTCAGTCGGTTGACCGCCATCGGGAGGAACGCCGCGAGGAAGCCGCCTGCCAGCGTCGCGACGAGCGTCTGCATGTGGAATTTATCCATCAGCAGCGTCACCCACTCAATCAGCAGCCCAACGAAGAATGCTGTCACCGTGTCCCACGCGCCGCCGCCGAACATCAGTGACCATCCAGCGGTGGACATGGCCGCCGCGCCCGCCATTTGCAGCGGGGATAAGCGGGAAGGTCGGCGCTCGACAGCTTTGAGTTGGCTGAGAACTTCCTGACAGGACATCTTCTCCTGCTCCAAATGGCGGGAGATGGCGTTCACCTCGTCGATGCGGGTCAAGTCTATTCCCTTGCGGCGGATGCGCTTGACGGCAGTCTCGATGGTGCCGTCGCTCTTGCGGTAGCTGACGAACAGCCCGCTTGGCACGGCGAAGCATTCCACCTCGCGGAAGCCGAACGCATGGCCCATGCGCAGCACGGTTTCTTCGACGCGGCAGGTTTCGCCGCCGTTTTCCATGATGAGCCGCCCCGCCAGATGGAGGGGTTCCATATAACAGCTGTCGTCGAACATGAAGATGCCTCACTCGCTGTAAGTTTCAGGGTTCATTTTTGTTGTTATAAGCTGCTTGTGCTTTTGGGTTGCAGGGGGAATCGCGCCTGCGGGCGCGACAAGGGGGCAATGGAAACGGACGAAGTCCGCGGTCGCCCCCTTGACCCCTTCGGGTCGCCGCTACCGGAGTTGGTTTTTATCGAAACAAGGAAAACCGCATCCGCGTCGCCCCAAAACCCTGCATGGGCGATTGACCCAAATATACCGGGAGGCACGTTGGACGGCACTCCCGGCTCGGATATGACTTGCATCCGCAGAAACAGCCGGTGCTGCTTCTGCGGATGTTTCATTGCTTAGTGAACGTCGCCGTCCGCCTCATAGGTGCCGTCCGCGTTCTGCGTACCGGCCTGCGGCTGTTCGGGGTTCGCGCCCTGCTCGCCGCCCTGCTGCTGATACAGCTTGCCGAAGATGGCGTACACCTTCTGGGTGAAGGCATCCATCGCGTTCTTGATTTCCTCCGCGTTGTTGCCCTCGCGCACCTTCTTGAAGTTCGCGATTTCGCTCTCGACGGTCGCCTTGTCTTCCGCGGACAGCTTGTCGCCGTTCTCACGCAGCTGCTTCTCCATCTCGTAAATCATGGAGTCAGCATGGTTGAGGGTTTCGACTTCTTCCTTGCGCTTCTTGTCCTGCTCAGCGTACTGCTCAGCTTCCTTGACGCGCTGGTTGATTTCTTCCTCGGTCAGGTTGGAGGAAGCGGTGATGGTAATCTTCTGCTCGTTGCCAGTCGCCTTATCCTTTGCGGAGACATTCACGATGCCGTTCGCGTCGATGGAGAAGGTGACTTCAATCTGCGGCACGCCACGGGGAGCGGGCGCAATACCGGTCAGCTGGAAGCGGCCCAAGGACTTGTTGTCGTAAGCCATCTGACGTTCGCCCTGCAGGACGTTGATTTCAACCGTCGTCTGACCATCCGCCGCGGTGGAGAACACCTGCGACTTGCTGGTCGGGATGGTGGTGTTGCGGTCGATCAGCTTGGTGAACACGCCGCCCATGGTCTCAATGCCCAGAGACAGAGGAGTGACATCCAGCAGCAGGATATCCTGCACGTCGCCGGTGAGCACGCCGCCCTGAATGGCAGCGCCAACGGCCACGCACTCGTCGGGGTTGATGCCCTTGAAGCCTTCCTTACCGGTGATGGTCTTAACGGCATCCTGCACGGCGGGGATACGGGTGGAGCCGCCAACCAGCAGCACCTTCTGAATGTCGGAAGCGCTCAGACCCGCGTCGGACATGGCCTGACGGACGGGCTTCATGGTGCGCTCCACCAGATCGGCGGTCAGCTCGTTGAACTTTGCCCGGGTGAGGGTCACGTCCAGATGCTTGGGGCCGGTGGCGTCGGCGGTGATATAGGGCAGGTTGATGTTGGAGGTGGTCACGCCGGACAGCTCGATCTTGGCCTTCTCGGCAGCTTCCTTCAGGCGCTGCATAGCGACCTTGTCCTTCGACAGATCGATGCCCTCAGCCTTCTTGAATTCGGCAACCAGATAGTCCATGATTCTCTGGTCGAAGTCGTCGCCGCCCAGATGGGTGTCGCCGGCAGTGGCCAGAACCTCGATGACGCCGTCGCCGATGTCCAGAATGGACACATCGAAGGTGCCGCCGCCAAGGTCATAAACCATGATCTTCTGCTCGGATTCCTTGTCGAGGCCGTAAGCCAGAGCGGCTGCGGTAGGCTCGTTGATGATACGCTTCACGTCCAGACCGGCGATCTTGCCGGCGTCCTTGGTAGCCTGACGCTGGCTGTCGTTGAAGTAGGCAGGCACGGTGATGACAGCCTCGGTAACAGGCTCGCCCAGATAAGCCTCGGCATCCGCCTTCAGCTTCTGCAGGATCATGGCGCTGATCTCCTGAGGGGTGTAGCCCTTGCCGTCGATGGTGACGTGATAATTTTCACCCATGTGACGCTTGATGGAAGACACGGTGCGGTCAGCGTTGGTCACAGCCTGACGCTTTGCCACCTGACCGACCATACGCTCGCCGGTCTTGGAAAATGCAACAACAGAGGGGGTAGTACGGTTGCCTTCGGCGTTGGCGATGACAACAGGCTCGCCGCCTTCCAGAACAGCAACACAGGAATTGGTAGTACCAAGGTCGATACCGATAATCTTAGACATAATGTTTTCCTCCTAATATATTAAAGCTAAATTGTTTACGTTTTTAGTTTGCCACCTGCACCATGGCGAACCGGACGATCTTATCGCCCATTTTGAAGCCCTTCTGGAACACCTGCGTGATGACGTTTTCGTCATGCTCCTCGCTGTCCAGATGCATCACGGCGTTGTGCAGATTCGGGTCGAAGGTGTCGCCCACCTCGCCGAAAACCTCCACGCCGAGACCATTCAGGATCTTCAGCAGCTCCGTCATGGTCAGCTCCACGCCCTTTTTGTAGGCGGCGTCTTCCGTGGGCTGGTTCAGCGCGCGCTCCAGATTGTCGTAGATGGGAAGCATCTTCGTTACGGCGTCGGCCTTGCCGTTGCCGTAGGACTGCTCCTTTTCCTTCGTGGTGCGCTTGCGGAAATTATCATATTCCGCTGCCAGACGCAGCCGGGCGTCGTGCTCGGAATTGTATTTTTCCTCCCAGGGGTTGGCATCCTTCTGCTTCGGTTCCTCAGGAGTCTTCTCCTTCGGGGTTTCCTCCACAGGTTCCTGAGGTGTTTCCTCCGGGGTCTGCTTCTTTACTTCTTCTTTTTCCTTCTTTGCCACGTCTGTGACCTCCTGTCAATTTGCAGGGTGGGGGAAAATCTCCGCTTTTTGTGGTTCCGGGGATTTTCCCCAGCCCTGCCTGTTTGATTCTATCCTTCCTTCGGCGGCTCCGGCAGCTTTGGCTGCTGGGGCTGCTCGGGCTTGCCGAACATCTTGCTCAGGCTCTCGGCGAAGTAGCTCAGGCGCGCCGTTACCTTTGCGTAATCCATCCGGGTGGGGCCGACCACGCCGATCATGCCCTGCATTCCGTCGCCGATGTCAAACTTGGTCATCACAACGGAGGTATCCTTCAGCTCATCCGCCACGTTTTCGGGGCCTACCAGCACTTTCGTACCGTTGGCGCCCTCCATGACGGCGGGAAGGTTTGCCAGTGCCTCTTCGTCGATGGAATCCATCACCCGCTGGGCTTTGTCCACGTCCCGGTATTCCGGCAGGCTCAACAGTCTTGCCTGACCGGTGACGGCCACTCTGGTGGAGTCGCTGTTTTTCAGCGTCTCCTGGGTGAAGTCCAGAATCACCGGCACCAGACTTGCCGCCGCGCCCGCCGAACGCATGACCTTTTCCATCAGCTCGGCGGTGAACCCATCAAGGGGAATGTCCGTCATGCTGGCGTTCAGCACCGCGCTCAGGAGCTTCAGATCCGTTTCGCTGACGTTTACCGGCAGCTTGATGAGCTTGTTCACCACCTGCTCGCCGCCCAGCATCAGCACCAGAATGAAGCTTCCCTGTCCGGCCAGAATCAGGTCGAACCGCTTGACGCAGGCGCTGCCCTGTCGGGACGCTGCGGAGATGGCGGGAAGATCGGTGGCCTGAGATACCAGCTTTGCCACCTTTTCCACCATTTTATCCACCCGCTGCATCTTTTCCTCGATGGCGCTACTGATGGACTTCGTTTCGTCAATGGACAAGCGGTAATCCATCATCAGCTCGTCAACGTACAGCCGGTAACCGGCGGCGGAGGGGATGCGGCCAGCGCTGGTGTGGGGCTGCTCCAGATAACCCATGGCGGTCAGCTCCGCCATTTCGTTGCGGATGGTCGCGGAGGAATACTTCATGTCCGGCAGCTCGGTAATGGCCTTGGAACCAACCGGCTCCGCCGTGCGGATATACAAATCCACCACCGACCGCAGAACCTTCTTTTTCCGCTCTGTCAGTTCCATCGTATCCCTCCTTCTCACTTTATCTTTAGCACTCCATCTCTCTGAGTGCTAAGCACACTATACCGCAGAGTGCCAGAAATGTCAATAGGTTGTTTTTGAATTATTCTTGAACATTTTGGGGAATTGGGGCGAATCTGGAAAATCTTCCTTGCGTTTACCCCGGGAATCGCCTTCTGAATATGAAGTTCCCTTGAATTTTTCTTGAATTCTCCCTTCGGGGGTGGAAGTTTTCGTTTCTTTGTGCTATACTGTTCAATACTATATTATTGTGCGGGGGTCTGCCCCGAAACCGAATTTTGGAGAGAGAGCTTATGCTGGAATTATTGGCGCCCGCCGGGTCAATGGAGGCTCTGCGCGCGGCCGTTCAGAACGGCGCTGACGCCGTGTACCTCGGCTGCGGCGCGTTCAACGCGCGGCAAAGCGCGAAAAACTTTACTCCCCAGACGCTGGTGGATGCCATTAAATACTGCCATGTCCGGGGCGTGCAGGTGCACCTGACCCTCAACACCCTCGTCTCCGACCGGGAGATGACCGAGGCGGCGGAGCTGATCCGCTATGCCGCGCAGAATAATATTGATGCCTTTATCGTGCAGGACTTGGGCGTGGTGCAGCTGTGCCGTCAGATTGCCCCCGGCGTTCCCATCCACGGCAGCACCCAGATGACCGTCCATTCTCTGCCCGGCGTGCTGCTGTGCGCCGCCATGGGCATCAAGCGGGTCGTTCTCAGCCGGGAGCTGAGCCGGGAGGAAATCCGCTACATCTGCGCCAACTCTCCCATTGAAATTGAAGTCTTCGTCCATGGCGCGCTGTGCATGTGCTATTCCGGCCAGTGCTATATGTCCGCCTTTCTGGGCGGGCGCAGCGGCAACCGCGGTTCCTGTGCGGGCCCCTGCCGTCTGCCCTTTGAAGCCAATGCCCTGCCGGAAGGCAAGCCCGGACGGCTGCACCACCTCTCCCTTAAGGATAACTCTGCCATCGATAAGTTGGACAAGCTGCAGGCGCTTGGCGTAGCATCGGCAAAGATCGAGGGCCGTCTCCGCACGCCGGAGTATGTGGCAGCGGCGGTCAGTGCCTGTCTGGCAGGCCGCGAGGGCCGCGCCTACGACCGCGACCTGCTGAAGAACGCCTTCAGCCGTTCCGGCTTCACCTCAGGCTATCTGGACGGAAAAATCGACGGCACCATGTTCGGTGTGCGCAGCGAGGCCGATGCCGAGCTGACCAAAAAGACCCTGCCCATGCTGCGCGAGCTTTATCGCCGCGAGCGCTCCCGCGTGCCGGTGCAGATGAAGCTGGAGATCGAGGAGGGCGGCGAGAAGCTGACCGTTACCGATGCCGACGGCAACAAGGCCTTTGCCTATGGGGATGCCGAGCCGCAGCCTGCCCGCACCGACCCCACCGAGAGTTTGAACCGCAGCCTGACAAAGACCGGCGGCACCCCCTTTACGGCAGAGAAGATCACGGTGGAAATGGACGGCGGGCCGTGGTTCATCCCCGGCAGTGCCGTGAACGAGCTGCGTCGGGAAGCACTGGATGCCCTGCTCAAAAAGCGGGAGGTGCTGCGCCCTTGGCCGACCACCGAGGAGCACGTCGCCGCCCTGCCGCAGCGCACTCTGCCGCCCCGCCGCACCCTGCGTGCCCGGTTCGAGCGCTGGGAACAGGTGCCGGAGCGGGCACTTGACGGGGTGGAATATCTCATTCTGCCCATTGCGCAGGCCGACCGTGTGCCCCGGGAGTGGCGGGCAAAGACCCTTCTGGAGCTGCCCCGGGTCATGTTCGGTGCGCTGGAGCAGGACACTGCCCGCCGCATTGCTGCCACGCAGGACGCGGGCTTTGCCGGGTACGAGGTTAGCAACATCGCCCATCTGCGCCTGTGCCGTGGCTTGCCTATGACCGGCGGCTTCGGGCTGAACATCACCAACAATGTGGCGGCACAGTTCTATGCAGAGCAGGGACTTTCCAGCCTGCTCATCCTGCCGGAGGTAAAAGACAGCGATATTGCGTCCATTGCGCCCACCCGGAACGGTAAGCCTGTGCCCACCGGCGTGATGATCTACGGTCATATGCCGCTGATGCTCACCCGCGCTTGCCCGCTGCAAAATATCCATGACTGTGCCCACTGCAATAAGACCGGCGTGCTGACCGACCGCAAGGCCAAAAAGTTCCCGGTGCGGTGCGGCCTTGGAGTGCGCACCATCTATAACCCGGTGCCCATCTACATGGGTGATAAGCCCGGCGCACTGGCGGTGGACTATGGCGTGGCCTACTTTACGCTGGAATCCCGCGAGGAAGCGGCGCAGGTCTTGGACAGCATCCGCACCCACGCCCCCTTTGAGGGCGATTTTACCCGCGGTCTGTATTTTAAGGGTACAAACTGACAAAACACCGGAAGTGCCCCAAGCTTTGCCTGTGAAAAAAGAAAAACGAAACGAGGTTATACGATGGAACCCATCACTGTAAAATATAAGGTACTGGATGCCCGGGCAAAAGTGCCCGCCTATGCCACCCCCGGTGCAGCTGCCGCTGACCTGTGCGCTGTGCTGGACGCACCGCTGACCGTTGCCCCCATGCAGCGGGTGCTGGTGCCCACCGGCCTTGCCATCGAGCTGCCCGGCGCACACGCTGTGGCGCTGGTCTATGCCCGCAGCGGCCTGTCCATCAAGCACGGCCTCTGCATGGCCAACGGCGTCGGCGTCGTGGACAGCGATTACCGCGGTGAGCTGAAAGTCCCGATGGTCAATCTGGGCGCGGAGGCTTATACCATCCAGCCGGACGGAGATCTGGAGCTGATCAACTTTGCACCAATCAATGGTATGAGAGGCTGCTATGTTTCTACGGATTATACGGATCGGTATCTGTTTGTAGCCGGTTATCATGACGGTAAGCTGACAGTACTCAGACTGAAAGAGGACGGTTCCATCGGCGAAATCACTGATGAAATCTACCACAAGGGTCTGGGCAGTATGGCAGAGCGGAATTTCCGTCCCCATATCAACTGTGCCCGCATGACACATGATAATAAGTATCTTCTGGTGGCAGATCAGGGTATGGATCATGTCAATGTATATCGTTTTGATGTGGAGAAGGGCAAGGTAAAGCTGGAGGATATCATCCGCAGTGAGATGGAATCCGCACCCCGTCATATCAAGATTTCCGAGGATGGCAAGTATATTTACATTCTCCATGAATTAAAGTGTTATATTGATGTATACGAATATGCGGACAATAATAACGACCCTACCTTTGAGAAGATCCAGACGGTAGAGCTGATCAAGCTGACCAGAGGCAACACCAACAGTGCCAGCGCCTTCAGTTTTTCATTGGATTACAATTATCTGCTCAGTTCCATTGCAGGGGATAATTCTGTTATCGTATTTGATGTAGACAAGAAGACAGGACTTTTGAAGAAGAACTTCCTGCTGCCGATCAGCGGTGAGTATCCCAAGGATGCAGAGTTCTTCCCGGACAATAAGTTTCTGGTGTCTTTGAACCATGAAAGTAATACGATGACCTTCTTCCATATTGATCTGGAGCATGGAACGATGATCATGAATGGACCGGCAATGAAGGTCAATATGCCCAACTGTATTTTGTTCCATAAGTTGGGGTAGGTATTATTTTAGTAATAACCCCCCGCTAAGTGCCGACGTCTGCTTACGGCCTGCTTATTCTTACACCCATCCGGGGCTGCTTGCTTATTTAAATAACCTTGTGATATGAGATGGGATTTGGTAAAATAAGAACATATAGAAATTGGGAGGTAGGAGTATGGCACAGATCAGACCATTTAGGGCATATCGTCCCTGCCAGGGGATGGAGAAAAGGATTGCGGCGCTTCCTTATGATGTATATAACAGGGAGGAAGCGTGTGAAGTGGTGAAGAAGAATCCGGACTCTTTTCTGGCGGTTGATCGGGCGGAGACGCAGTTTGGCGAGGAAGTAGACACATATGCGGACTGTGTGTATGAGAAAGCGGATCAGCTGCTTCGGGAGAAAATTCAGGAAGGAAAATTTGTACAGGATCCGACGCCATGTTTCTATCTGTATGAACTGACCATGGACGGGAACAGTCAGACCGGGGTGGTAGGCTGTGCATCGATTGATGATTATCGGAACAATGTGATCAAAAAGCATGAAAATACCAGAGCGGATAAGGAGGAAGACCGTATCCGCCATGTAGATACCTGCAGTATGCAGACGGGGCCCATTTTCCTGGCATATCGGGTGAAAGAGGAACTGCAGAACAAGATCGGAGAGATCAAAACACAGGCACCGGTATACGATTTTGTCAGTGAGGATGGCATCGAACATCGTGTGTGGGTGATTTCGGAGGCTGCGGATGTGGCAATGATTGAAGAGGCGTTTGCAAAGATCCCGGCTATTTATATTGCGGACGGTCATCATCGTTGTGCCTCAGCGGTAAAGGTGGGATTAAAGCGCAGAGAGCAGCATCCGGATTATACGGGAGAAGAGGAATTCAATTATTTCCTGTCGGTGATTTTCCCAGATGAAGAACTGCAGATCCTGGATTATAACCGGGTGGTGAAGGATTTAAACGGTCTGGATGTCGATGCGTTCCTGGCAGCCATCGAAGACCATTTTATGATAGAGAAAAAAGGACGTATTCCTTACCGGCCGGAGAAAAAAGGAGCTTTCGGTATGTTCCTGGAAGATGAGTGGTACTGTCTTACAGCGAAGAAGGAGATTCGGAGCGAAGATGCTGTGGAAGGACTGGATGTATCTCTTTTACAAAATTACCTGTTGAATCCTGTTCTGGGAATCGAAGATCCAAAGACAGATAAGCGGATCGATTTTGTGGGAGGTATCCGGGGACTTGCGGAACTGGAGCGGAGAGTACATACCGATATGAAGGTGGCATTTTCCATGTATCCTACTTCCATCGGGGAACTTTTTGCAGTGGCGGATGCGGGACGTCTGATGCCTCCGAAGTCCACCTGGTTCGAGCCGAAGCTGCGCAGCGGTCTGTTTCTGCATGAGATAGAGCGGTAATACCTACGACCGGATAAGCAAAATAGTGACAGAATAGAATGCAGCAGACTACACGCCGCAGAAAAGAGGGAATATGACAAACAAACTTTATAAACTGATGAACTGGGCAAAGATAGAAGAAATCACTTATTCTGAATGTGATAATCCCCATGAACTGTTAGGACCTCATAAGCAGGGAAGTAAAATGCTGGTACAGGCATTCTTCCCGGGAGCAGAAAAGGTGACGATCCACTGGAAGAAGACAGGACAGGTAGGCGAAGCTTTTCTGGCAGATGTCCCTATGGAACTGGCAGACGAAGAAGGTTATTTCGCAGCCCTGATAAATGCCGGGAAGATGGCACCTTATGAATATGTGGTGGAATATGGAAAGACAGAAGAGCGTGAAGCCCACAGAATGATCTGCGGCGATGCTTACCGGCATGTTCCCCAGATCACGAAGGAAGATATGGATCGTTTTGCAGTCGGTGTTCATTACACCATTTATGAAAAACTGGGCGCACATCCCATGGAACTGGACGGAGAGAGTGGAACCTATTTTGCCGTCTGGGCACCGAACGCCATGCGCATCAGTGTAGTGGGGGATTTCAACGGATGGGACGGACGGATCCACCAGATGAGACGCCTGGGAGATTCCGGTATTTTCGAATTGTTCATTCCCGGCGCAGAAGCAGGAGACTGCTATAAATATGAATTGAAGATCAAAGGTGGACTGACTTATCTGAAAGCAGACCCTTACGGCAACGCCGCGCAGAAGAGACCGGAGACAGCTTCCGTCATCGCTGACCTGCGAGATTTTTCGTGGGATGACAGCGAATTCTTGAAAAAAAGGGAAAGCTACCAGTGCGGAAATGCTCCGGTCAGTGTGTATGAAATGTATCTGGGAAGCTTTGTGACGCCGGACGAGGGACAGGATTATGCGAACTATCGTGAGATCGCTCCGAAGGTCATTGACTATGTAAAAAAAATGGGATACACCCATGTGGAACTGATGCCGGTTATGGAACATCCTCTGGATGCTTCCTGGGGCTATCAGGTGATCGGTTATTATGCCCCTACCGCCAGATACGGTACACCGGAGGACTTTATGTTCTTCGTGAATGAACTGCATAAGGCGGGAATCGGTGTGATCCTTGACTGGGTGCCTGCGCATTTCCCAAGGGATTCTTACGGTTTGTCCGCATTTGACGGCACCTGTCTTTATGAGCATCAGGATCCCAGACAGGGCAGTCATCCGCACTGGGGCACCCTGATCTACAATTACGGTCGTCCCCAGGTATCGAACTATCTGATCGCCAATGCATTGTTCTGGGTGGAGAAATATCATGCGGACGGTATCCGTATGGATGCGGTAGCCAGCATGCTTTATCTGGATTACGGCAGACAGGACGGGGAATGGATTCCCAATATGTACGGTGGTAATGAGAATCTGGAAGCCATCGAGCTGATCAAACACTTTAATTCAATCCTCAAAAAGAGAGATCCCGGGGTATTGTCCATTGCAGAGGAAAGCACGGCATTTCCCATGATCACCGGATCACTGGAGGAAGGCGGACTGGGATTTGACCTGAAGTGGAACATGGGCTTCATGAATGACTATCTGGATTATATCAAATACGATCCCTATTTCCGCAGCCACCACCACGGAGAGCTTACTTTCAGCATGATCTATGCCTACAGTGAGAAGTTCATGCTGGTATTTTCCCATGATGAAGTGGTACACGGCAAGGGAACTCTGCTTGGTAAAATGCCTGGAGACAGGGCACAGAAGCTTGCTAATTTACGCCTGACTTACGGTTATATGATGACCCATCCCGGCAAGAAGCTTCTCTTCATGGGACAGGATCTGGCGGAAGAGAAAGAATGGAACGAAATGCGTCAGGTAGAGTGGCAGCTGGAGGAACAGAAGGAAAATGCCGGTGTCCAGAAACTGGTGAAGGATCTGAATGTACTTTACAGAGAGAATAAGGCATTGTATGAATGCGATGATCAGGCCAAAGGCTTCCAGTGGATGAACGAGATCTCTGCCAATGAATGCTATGTAAGCTTTGTGCGTAAGGGAGAAGAGGCAGAGGAACTGCTTCTGGTCGTAGCAAACTTCTCCGGAGTACCCAGAGAGATCACCACAGGTGTGCCTTACGAGGGAAAATACAAGGAGATCCTGAACACGGATGCTGTGCAATATGGCGGTACCGGTGTGGTCAATGACCGTGTGAAACGTGCGGAGGACGTGGAATGGGATGACAAAAAGCAGTCCGTTACCGTGAAAATGGCTCCCCTTTCCTTAAGCATTCTGCAGTTTATTCCTTATACCGAGGCAGAACTGGAAAAAGTGATCGAGAAGCGTATCCGCAAGAATACACCGATCCGCAAGACCGCAGGCAAGACTACAAAAAGAAAACAGGAGAAATAAGGCAACATGGATCTGACAGATAACGTAATTGAAGAGGTGCAGAAAAAAGAAGGACTGATCGCATCTTTCCTGGATACCCTGCCGGAAAAGGCACTGAATCTTGGCATCCGGATCGGACTGGCACTGGTATTCTTTTTCATTGGAATGCAGCTGATCAGGCTGATCCGCAAGATCATCCGTAAATCTATGAACCGGGCGGGAGCAGAGATCGGTGTGATCCAGTTCGTGGACTCTTTTGTAAAAGCTTCTTTATATATAATACTGATCCTGACACTGGCGTCCTCCTTCGGCGTGGACGCAGCCAGCATTGTGGCGTTGCTGGGATCGGCCGGCGTGGCCATCGGTCTGGCAGTGCAGGGAAGTCTGTCTAATCTGGCGGGCGGTGTGCTGATTTTATTATTGAAGCCGTTTAAGGTGGGAGATTACATTGTGGAAGGCTCCTCCGGTAAGGAAGGTACAGTAAAAGAGATCCAGATCTTCTATACAAAGCTGTTAACCTATGATAATCAGACGATTATTCTTCCAAACGGCAATCTGGCAAATAACACCATTGTGAATGTCACTGCTGCCGAATCCAGGCGATGTGATGTGAAGGTGTCTATTGCTTACAGCGCAGATATTAAGAAGGCAAAGGAAGTTCTGACAAAGGTTCTCTCTGAAGATCCCGATACTATAAAGGAAAGAGAGCATTTTGTATTTGTAGATGAACTGGCAGACTCCGGAATCAACCTATGTGTACGCTGCTGGTTCAAAAATGAGGATTTCTGGCAGGGAAAATGGCGTATTACCGAACAGTGTAAGTATGCACTTGATAAAGCAGAAATTGAAATACCGTTCCCGCAGATGGATGTGTATATGCGTTAATTAAAAATAGATATTGAATTTTACAGACTATAATGATAATATTACCGTTGTGATTCAATGTTTTAATATTTACATTTTTAGGAGGAAAAAATTATGAAAAAGTTTCTGGCACTTGCACTTGCATCTGTCATGGCTGTTTCTCTGGTAGCATGCGGCAGCACCAATGCTGACACCAATGCAGAATCCAGTGCGGCAGCTACCACCACTGCAACAACTGCAGAGAGCAGCAGTGAAGAACCCGGTCTGAAGATCGCTATCGTATCCAGCCCCTCCGGCGTGGATGACGGTTCCTTCAACCAGGACAACTACAACGGTGTTCTGAAGTTCATCGAGGAGAATCCGAATGCAACCGTAACCCCCATCCGTGAAGAGACCGGTGACAGCGCAGCAGCTGTTCAGGCTGTAGCTGATGTTGTAGCTGATTATGATGTTATTGTATGCTGTGGTTTCCAGTTTGCAGGTATCGGCAATCTGGCACAGGAGAATCCGGATACCAAGTTCATCCTGATCGATTCCTGGCCTACCGTTGATGGTACCGAAGTAACCGCAGATCAGGTGATCGACAACGTATACGCTGCTTACTATGCTGAGCAGGAGAGTGGTTTCTATGCAGGTATGGCTGCAGCTCTGTCTACCACCACAGGTAAGGTAGCAGTAGTAAACGGTATTGCATATCCTTCCAACGTGAACTACCAGTATGGCTTCGAGTGCGGTGTTAAGTATGTGAACGGTACCGAAGGCATGAACGTAGAAGTAGTAGAGCTTCCTTCTTACGCAGGTACCGATGTTACCGGCGCTAATGTAGGCGGTAACTATGTTGGTAACTTCTCTGATGAAGCTACCGGTAAGGTACTGGGTAATGCTCTGATCGCTGAAGGCGTGGACATCCTGTTCGTAGCAGCAGGTGGTTCCGGTAACGGTGTATTCACCGCTGCAAAGGAAGCTGAA